>SMTZ1_10000937_pt1 | contig 28436 bp, 20 predicted proteins | sample DeeMarSWOR136_30_FD_25667 | JGI IMG/M metagenome (IMG submission 25667)
GGAAGTATTCGACGTCGAATTGGCTGGCCACCTCACGCCCTCTTCGTTCATTCACATCACTGACGCCCACAAGTGTGCATCCTGGAAGCGTAGCATATACCCTTGCATGATGTCGCCCCAGGGCTCCAACGCCTATGACTCCGATTCGCATCTTCTCCAGAAATCGAAGTGGAGCAGAGCGGATTCGAACCGCCGACCTTCTCGTTGCGAACGAGATGCTCTCCCAGCTGAGCTACTGCCCCAACTCTTTAGAGTATGAGAAAAGAGGAGAAAAAGTCAACATCTAAGAGTGCAAAAGGATGAAGGGAGTCCTGAAGGCTACCCACCAGAAATCCAAAATCGTGGGGTCAATGGATGCGACTCCCCCTCGTTCCCTCGCTTCGGGATATTTGAAAAGCAGCCTGGTGAGAGATGGACTCTCTCGTTCGTTCTCTCTGACTGCTCACTACTCGCTACTCCGATGTCACCTACTAGTCTGCGCATTCTTAGCAGGGAGGAAGTATCTGTGTCAGCGAGGCCATTTCCTTAACGAGGGTCGACCCATTCTCCGGTTGTATACGACTTCTGACAGTAATCTTGTGAGTGGTAAACGGATGTTTGTGGAGGAGGCTTTAATCGAACACCCGGTCTACCAGCCCACGTGTCCCAATCTATATAACGAACTCCACTCTTGCCTTTTCCCCCCAGTGAGCGCGCGGAGTGTTGAAGCCGACGGACACAAATATCTCCTGTACTGTCAAATCTATCACTGCTAAAACGTTGACACATCCCTATTCTCCTCTGTTCTTGACATGCTGACGAGTGATTGATAGATTTATCTCTATGTGGGAAATATGGATATGCGCGTGTGTGGGTCTGTTCGGATTGATTGTGGCTGGCTTTCTTGCGCTCCATGTTATGAGGAAGAATCCTGGTTCGCCGGATATGATACACATATCAGATGCCGTGCACGAAGGTGCAATGGCCTTCTTGAAGAGGGAATACGCGGTGGTCATCATCTTCATCGTGTGCATATTCGTGGTACTTCTCCTTGGACTCAGAGCAGAAGGAACAAAGTTCGCGGCAGCCACAGCCTTTGCCTACCTAGTTGGTGCTGGAGGTTCTCTGCTGGCAGGTCTATTCGGGTTGAAGATATCAACGCGGGCAAATACGAGGACTGCAGAGGCTGCAAAGTCGGGGACGAATGAGGCTCTTCTTGTTGCGTTTCCTGGAGGCGCCGTGATGGGATTGACTGTCGTGGGAATAGGACTGTTCGGGCTATCCGGGTTGCTGCTTGTCTATTTCGGCCTTGCCTCATCTTTAGAGGTCAGTTTGAAGGCTGCACGAGTAATCGGCGCAATCAGTGGTTTTTCGATGGGAGCAAGCTCAGTGGCTCTTTTCGCGAGAGTCGGTGGAGGAATCTACACAAAAGCAGCCGATGTCGGGGCAGACCTGGTTGGCAAGGTCGAGGCTGGAATTCCAGAAGATGATCCGCGAAACCCGGCCACCATTGCTGACAATGTGGGAGATAACGTGGGTGACGTTGCCGGTATGGGTGCAGATCTTTATGAGTCCTATGTTGGTTCTCTCATCTCAGGCTTGGTAATAGCTGTGGCAACTCTTTCTCCTGGCCTCAAGATGAAGGGGGCCATCCTCTGTTTGCTTCTGGCAGCCTTGGGGGTGGTATCTTCTGTGGTAGGTATCTCGTTCGTAAGGGGAAGAAGTGCTCAGACTGCGTTGAGAAACGGTACAATAGGAAGTGCGATGATCTTCTCGGGCGCAGCATTTCTCTGCACATACTTCTGGTACGGACACCTATATCCTTTCATCGCAGTATTCTCAGGAATCACCACCGGTCTCATCATCGGCTTTGTGGCCGAGTATTACACCACGGGGAGGGTGGTGCACCGCATCGCTGAGAGTTCAACTACCGGAGTCGCTACCAATATAATTGAGGGTATCTCGGTGGGTATGATGAGTGTCGTGATTCCTCTCATCGTCATTGGAGTCACGGTGTTAATATCGTACTACTCCGCCGGGTACTTCGGCATAGCCCTGGCAGGTATAGGAATGCTCTCGATCGCAGGCATCACGATTTCTGTAGACGCCTATGGCCCCATAGCAGACAATGCTGGAGGAATTGCTCAGATGGCAGATCTACCTTCTCGGGTGAGGACTATTACCGACAACTTGGATGCAGCGGGGAACACGACTGCGGCAATAGCAAAAGGCTTTGCCATTGGCTCTGCTGCGCTCACGGCTTTGGCACTCTTCTTTGCCTATACGCAGACAGTAGAGAGGCTCAGCGGATCGCCACTCATCATAAATCTGATGGCCGCGAGGACTATGGCAGGAATGGTCATAGGCGGTATGATACCTTTCATCTTCGCCTCGACCACGATGAGAGCTGTGGGCCGAACCGCATTCAGAGTCGTGGAGGAAGTAAGAAGACAATTCAGAGAAATTGAGGGTTTGATGGAAGGTAGGGCGAAAGCCGAGTACGCAAGGTGTGTCGACATAACGACGAAAGGCGCGCTGAGAGAGATGATCGCTCCAGGTCTCCTGGCAGTACTGCTTCCACTATTCGTGGGGGCCTTCTTAGGGCCTGAGGCGCTCGCAGGCGCTCTGGCGGGTTCAGTGGTGGTGGGTGTACCGCTCGCCATATTCATGGCAAATTCTGGCGGGGCCTGGGATAATGCAAAGAAGTATATAGAAGCAGGTAATCTTGGTGGTAAGGGTTCTGAGAGTCACAAGGCGTCAGTCGTTGGAGACACTGTCGGTGACCCTTTCAAAGATACCGCTGCGCCATCCATGAACATACTCATCAAGCTCATGGCTGTTGTGGCCCTCGTTTTTGCTCCCATAATCCTGATACTCAACAAGTGGATGGGAATCGTAAGGTGATGCGATAATTCTCGAACCCACTGGATTGATCGGTTTATGCAGATAGGTATAATAGGGTATCCAAACGTAGGCAAATCCACCCTTTTCAATGCTCTCACTGGAGCAGGTGCACCGGTCGCAAACTACCCATTCACGACGGTCGACAAGAATGTGGGAATTGTGCCAATTCCCGACAGGAGGTTGGAGAAACTCAATTCGATTCTGCGCCCCGAGAAGCTCACCCCTGCAACCGTAAAGTTCGTGGACATAGCTGGGTTGGTGAAAGGAGCGAGCAAAGGAGAGGGCCTCGGGAATCGATTCCTGGCCCATATTAGAGAAGTCGATTGTCTGCTCCATCTGGTGAGAGCCTTTGAGGATCCCGAGCTCATCCATGTTCACGGACGCGTTGAGCCTGTCCGTGATATCGAGGCGGTCAATCTCGAACTGTTCCTGGCGGATCTCGAGGTCGTGGACAGGAGAATAGACAAAATCAGAAAAAAGACGGAGGCGAAGGAGGAGCTATTCTTCGTCCGGAATGTCAGAAATTCGCTTGAGAGAGGCGAACATCCTATCTTCAAAAACGACAAGGAAAGAAGATATCTCTCCGAATACAATCTGCTCACCACGAAACCCTGCATATACGTCCTCAATATGGATGAGGAGGATCTCGCGGAAGGAAACCTTGAGGCGATGCAAAAAGTGAAGGAATCTCTCGGAGAAGTGAAAGTGCTTCCAATCTCTGCCAAGAGTGAATATGAGTTATCTCTCCTTGAGACATCAGAACGTGCTCTCATGCGAAGGGAACTGGGAATTCAGGGCTTTGCACTTGACACGATAATAGAGGAAAGCTACAATATGCTAAATTTGATTAGATTCTATACGATAAAAGGGGAAGAAACCAGAGCATGGACTCTTCTCCGAGGTTCTAAGGTATTGGAAGCAGCTCATAAGGTGCATACGGATATGGCAGAGAAGTTTATAAAGGCAGAGGTATTCTCTTTTGAGGACATAGTGAAATGCGAGTCCACCCAGACCGTGCGCGAGAAAGGATTGATGAGGGTGGAGGGGAAGGACTACGTAGTAGAGGATGGAGACATAATTCTCATCAGATTCGGTGTATAGGAGGTGAAATTGAGAGACTACGAGACTCTGTTCATACTCGATCCAGACATTCCTGAGGATGACGTAGACGGAGAGATAGAGAGGATTAAAGGCTACATCGAGAAGACCAAGGGAAACGTAGTGGAACTCGATAAATGGGGAGCCAGGAGACTCGCGTACGAGATACGAAAAAAACGGCAGGGATTTTACGTTCGGATCAGATTCCTTGCCGATTCCTCGTCGATTCACGATCTTGATTCCGACTTCAAGCTGGACGAGAGGATCCTAAGGCACATCATAGTGAAGAAAGAAGACGGGAACCAACCTGTGAAGGAGAAGGAGGAGTAATGGCCGAGTTGAAGATGCCCCAGATAAACCGCGTCATAATCTCAGGAAGATTGACAAGAGATCCGGAATTGAGATACACTCCCGGCGGCACTGCAGTGATCAACATGGGATTGGCCTCTTCGAGGAGATTTAAAGACAGCTCTGGGGAATGGAATGAGGCAACGACATTTCTGGATACGGTTGCGTTCGGGGAACTGGCTGAGAGATGTGGCGAGTTTCTTCATAAGGGAAGCGCAGTGCTGATGGAGGGAAGTCTGCAATCGAGGTCATGGGAGAGTGAGTCGGGACAGAAGAGAAGCAAGGTAGAACTGAGGGCGTTGAGAGTCCAATTTCTCGACAAATTGGGTCCAGTGGTTCCGAAAGAGGAAAAACCCGGAGAGGAGAAAACTGAAGAACCGGAAGAGGAGTTGCCTTTCTGACACTTTTTGATGATTGAGTGAAGGAGTGAAGAATCATGATAAGAGAGAAGAAATGCCGCTTCTGCACCCAGGGTGAGGAAATAGACTACAAAGATTCTGCGAAGCTTCGAAGATTCATGACGGAAAAGGGGAAAATCCTGCCGAGAAGGATTACGGGCGTCTGTGCGAAACATCAGCGGAAACTCACCACAGCGATAAAGAGAGCGAGAACAGTAGCACTTCTTCCTTTCGTCGGAGTCGCCCGTAGATAGAGGGGGCAACTATCCGTTTCACCTACAGATGAAGATAATCTTGTTAGAGGAGTTCGAGGGACTCGGTGTGAAGGATGATATTGTCGTCGTAAAAGATGGATATGCACGGAACTACCTCATCCCCAGAGGCAGGGCGGTAGAAGCTACTCCTGAAAGTATGAAGAAATGGGAGTACCGCAAGAAGCTCTCTGAATTCAAGAGAAACCGGGAGGAGGAAGAGGCGAAGAGACTCAAAGAGAAGCTTGAAGCCCTTTCACTCACCGCAGTGGTAAAAGCGGGCGAGGATGAACGCCTGTTCGGTGCCGTCACTTCCCATACTGTCGAGGAACTCCTGCGCCATGAGAAACTCGAAATAGACAGGAAGAAGATCATACTTCCTGAACCTATCAAACAACTCGGTGTATATACCATCCCAATAAAGCTGACACGCGAAGTCGAAGCCAAGATTAAGCTCTGGGTCGTCAAGGAGTGAGTACGTTCGAGCTCAGAGGATCTGAAGAGCCATAGAAACGAGAGCACGTCAATCCCAAAGAAGGCTGGAACGGACAATCTCGCTCATTTCATGCCAATCCAGACGAAAGAGGTCTGACCGAGAGAGACGGCGTCCATTCTGCATCTCTCAGGTGACTCCGAGGAAACGATTGAAGACCCACGCAATATCCCCCTCAACGGTACGCAACAGTGGTGCGCACACGTAACCGGTTGTAAAACAAGACATTTCCAGAATGGACAACGCTTGCTGCGCATCACTACGCCAGAGGAGTGCGCACCTGTAAGATGTTTCATCACAACGTGTTACAGATACCCACAGGAAAATGCGCACCTTCTATGCGCACAGGCGGTTTAGGCCGTGACTACAACCATTTGCAGCAAAGGGATTTAAGAAACGGGCCTCGGTACGCCTCATCATTCAGCGCGCACTGAAAGTCTACATTCTTAATTCTCTTTCCTGCAAACACTTGGAAGTGTGGCACAGATCTTGCTTTTTTAAAGGGACCGGAATGATCCTCTGCTTTTGCCCAGGTTTTACTTGACAAGAAAAGATAACTTTTGGATAAATTCGGAAAATGAGACTGTTCCCTAAAGGCAAAGGGATAAATGGCTTTCCCATCGATGGAACAGTTGCAGAGAAGATGAGGAATCAAATTCAGCTCACAAAGGAGGTGAGAAAAGCAATAGGAAACTGATTATTGAAGGGGGTGATACGACCAGAAAAAACGTCGAAATGGAAGCAATCCACAATCTCTATGGAGGCAAATGATGAAAAAGAATTTAATCGTTCTTCTACTTTGTCTCACAGTCGCCAGCCTTGTTTCTGCAGATTACTACCTGGTCGAGCCAACTGGCGAGATGCGCCGCGCAGAGAAGACCGAGAAAGGCTGGGAATCTGCTGATGGACAACCTGTCCATTCGGAAGGCTTCGGTCCCGGGTTCATTGACACGGTCTGGTTCCATGATCCAGACATCCAGGGGTGGTATTATCCGGACAGAGACTCGAATACGGTGGCACTCCAGTATTTCCAATCCGAGTACGCGTGTTCACTCGTAGCTGTGGGAATTGACTACTACTCTGCTGGATGGGCAGACTTTTACATCTGGGAAGCTCCGGACCCGTTCCCAACCACGACATACGCGGAATCGCTCTACTTTGTGGACAACTGGTCCTACAATGACGCCACGGATAACTGGGACACTTGGCCGACTGTGCTTTACCAGGGGTCTATCGGTTCTGATGACCCTCCTGACGATAACTTTCAGAGGACATGCTGGATCGACATAGTGCCGAAGCTCGATGTCGGTACGAATTATGTCTTCGTCGGTTACCGAATAATTACTCAAGGCGCACTTGTCTCTCCGTATGGTGGTAGGCCCTGGCCACTTTCTGATGGGTGGGTAGATCCTTCCGGGAGAGATTACCACTGGACGCCCTGTCGTACATGGATGTTCAGAGTGCAATCGAACAGCTCATTACATCTTCAATGGACACCTTACGGGGACATCACCGGCGACTGGGAGTTTTACTACATAATCGATATCTACGCCAACGCCCCTCCGAGTGTGCGGTCCTACGACCAGATCCTGGGAAGCTATGACCTTTCAGCCAGGCCGATCACTGCGACCATCACCGATTTCGGTGTCCCGGCTGAGTCGAGCGGTGTAGACGAGGCATGGCTCTTCTACTACCTCAACGACGATCTCGGTACGCTTGACAGTCTCCCGATGACACTCACAAGTGGAACCATCACTGAGGGTACGTGGGAAGCTACAATTCCTGCTCAGACCGCGAACACGGAAGTCACTTACTACTTCAAGACCTTGGACATTCAGGGACTCGGCGCAATTTCCGATCCGTCCTGGTCCTACTACCTCGGCCAAGGCCATCCTGACCACGTCTTCTTCCACATCGGTGTACTGAACGATTACGAGGCTCATGACCCTGTGCATGCGGTAAGAAGTCAGGTGGATGTCTGGGACGAGGGGGAACGTGGAGTAGCTGATAGCTCAGTCTTCGAATATTACATCACCGGTCCGGGAGAAAAGGGAATCATATACCTGGATTGGACCGGCACCACGATGCTTGAAGATACGGCATACTTTAGAAGATTCCTCGACGCTGGCGGCAGTCTTCTCATCTCATCGCAGGATCTGCCAGCCGACTTCGGTCTCGCCGACGATCCCAACAATCCATATGGCCACTGGACTGCAAATCCCATCGCACATCCCTTCGCCTACAACTACCTGCAGTTGCGCAGTGGAACGGATGACTACGACGACATTGACACTCTCGCCACATTTCTCGCGTTCGGTATCCCGGGTGATCCGATAACCGGTACCCTCGATCAGCAGTACATCAGCCCGTCCAGCAACTGGACAGGTATATTCGACTCAGTTGCTGCAGGTGGTAGCGAGATATTCTACGGGCCCTCCTTCGAAATAATCGGATACAGATGGGAGGGCAGCTACAAACTCGTCTTCCTCTACTGGCACTTCGATGAAATCGGCGATACGACAGGGGGCTTTACTCCTGATACTGCCGCGCAGAACGAGTTCATGCGGAATGCCCTCGGGTGGTTGGATCTCACCGTGGGAGTCGACGAAATGGTGAAACCTGATGTGGCCGGAGCCTACTCTCTCTTCCAGAACGTTCCAAATCCTGTCCGTACAGGAAGGACCTCAATACGTTACTCGCTTCCTCGCACAGAAGAGGTCTCGCTGAAAGTATATGACATCACCGGGAGTCTGGTGGATGTGCTTGTGGACGAGGAAGTTCCTGCAGGAATCCATACTGCGGAGTTTGCCATGGATAACCTTGCAGCGGGTGTCTACTTCTACAGACTGGAAGCTGGGGAGTTCAGTGCCACCAGGAAGATTATCAGCCTGAGGTAGAATCGAATATCTGTAGGGGGGGGGCAGAGAAGGCTCCCCCTGTACAGCAAGAAAGGAGGCTAAACGGACACTATTATTTGATTTGCCAATCAAGGGAGGTGTAGTATGAGATCTATTCCAATCGTTTTCTTAGTCTGTCTCCTTCTCCCGTGTACCTTACACGCCGGAATAACGGGAAAGATAGCTGGACGTGTGCTGGATAGCAGTACAGGGGAACCTCTACCTGGAGCGAATGTTCTCATAGTTGGAACGGTAATGGGAGCAGCGACTGACATCGACGGGTACTACTACGTCCTCAACATTCCCGTGGGGACCTATGAAGTACAGGCCACGGTTATCGGGTATGAGCCCCTAGTCCAGACGGACGTGAAGGCCTCTGCCGACCTGACTACAACCGTAGATTTTTCCCTCAAGCCCACCGTCATAGAGGTCACCGGTGTCACCATCACTGCCGAAAGGCCACTGATCATCCGTGATGCAACGGCAACGACCCATTTGGTCACCGGTGAGGAAATCGATCGACAGCCTGTGCGGGCATTTACCGACGTGGTCTCTCAGCAGGCTGGTGTCATAGAGTCTGAAGGGGGATCAAGTCAGGTTACCGACGGTCTTCACCTGCGGGGAGGCAGAGGGGACGAAGTCGCCTACATGGTCGATGGCATGTCTGCACAAGATAGGTTGACGGGAAGGAGTGATGCCGCGATCGACATAAACATTGCGGCTGTAGAAGAAGTAGCAGTGATCACTGGTGGGTTCAATGCGGAATATGGGCAAGCTATGTCGGGCGTCGTGAACGTGTTGACCAAGGAAGGGAAAACACGGCCTGAAGGAATGTTGAAGTTCACTACCGACAGGGCAGGCGAAAACAAGAATGAGAGCGATATCTTAGAACTGAACGTAGGTGGGCCATTTCCGCTCTTCGAGAAAGTCTCCTATTTTCTTTCCGGTGAGGCTTCTCAGAGAGACCACGTGCAAACCTGGGATTATGCAGAAGAACCATTCGAGATGTCGAACACCGATCAAGAGTTCTATTCCGTACAGGGGAAGCTCACATACAGAATCACACCGCGCATGAAGTTCAACCTCTCTGGATTTCTCTCCAGAACACAACGGGGACGTTACGGCATGTTCGTCGGATATGCAAATGTTGACTCCTGGACTGCAAATTCCCTTAAGTATGCTCCACCAGAATACAGGTACAGCAATTTCAGAAAGGCATATCAAGTGATGGGAACCTTTACCCATCAGATCAACCCAACAACCTTCTACGAACTGAAGGCAGGCCGCTTCCATTCTCGTACCCTGGATGGACGAAGAGATCTCGAACACGAAGAAGACAGAAGCTGGTGGGAAGACGTGAAGATCCTGCCCTGGTGGACCGATGACGCTGATAACGTCGGTATTGGCACCAGCAACGATCCAGCGTTCTACGCCAAGGACGAGGACGGGAATTACTACTATCCCTACGGGGTACCAATCGCGTATGCATTCAGGATGGGCTCAGCGGCGTACGGTTCCGAGAGGGTATCTGGCTATGACGGAATCAGGTTCGACCTTACGTCTCAGGTGACGAAGCGACATCAGCTCAAGTTGGGAGTCGATGGGAAAATAATGAAAGCCAAGAGATGGTCAGCTCAGTACGTGGATAGAACACCTTCCGTACCGATACTGGACGTAACCAACGGTGAGGAGCTTGGAGTGGAGGTGCCACCGGAATACAGGGAAGTCAAGTATGCCCTCTACTCGGATGAGTATGACTACGAGCCAAAAGAATTCGCCGTATATGTGCAGGATAAGATAGAGTATCCGGGTTTTGTGGTCAACGTCGGAGTGAGATTCGATCGCTTCGATCCGGCCACATGGAGATTCCGAGAACTACACAATCCGTACCGTGAAGAAATCCGGATCGATTCTCTCACCGGTGATACTATCAAGGTTCCAGTAATGGATACGGTGACGGCGAAACCGAAAAACCAAGTGAGCCCACGGTTTGGCATATCCTTCCCGATCAGCGAGTTCACTGTCTTTCACATCTCCTATGGTCACTTCTTCCAAGTAGCCCAACTCAGATGGCTCTACGATTCCCACGACATAGACCTGTATACCTATCCGGGAGGATGGCCCATCGTCGCAAATCCGGATTTGCAGGCTCAGAAGACCGTCCAGTACGAAATCGGTGTGGCTCATCAATTTACACCAGAGATGGCCTTCAACGTGACTTCCTTCTACAAAGATATTCACCATCTAATTGGGACCAAGTACTTCCTCTACCGCCCCATACCTGCACATGGATATACCGTGTATCAGGCTGAGGATTATGGAAACGTTATGGGCCTGGAGTTTGTCCTGAGAAGAAGGGCACGGGAGTGGCTCTCCGGCCATCTTGCCTACAGTCTTCAGTACGCCAGAGGAACGAGTTCTTACACCCGGGAAGGATATTACGAATACATCGCCAACATCATGCCTGATCCCATTACTGGAGAACCTCTCGTACAACCGAAGATTGACTTCCCGCTTGAGTTCAACGTGACCCATAAGATCGATGCAAACTTCGACCTCCTGATACCCGAAGGTTTCGGTCCTTCAATAGGAAACGTCAAACCATTCGAAAACATCGATGTGAATCTGCTCACGGGAATCAGCAGCGGATTACCATACACGATGGAAGACAGTAGAGGACAGCGTATCGGAGAGGTCAACGGCGAACAGATGCCTTGGCAGTTGAACGCCGACTTGAAAGCCGCCAGAAGATTCAAGCTCTTCGCTCTCGATATGTCCCTGTTCGTCCAAATTTCCAATCTCTTCAATCGAAAAAATGTCCTGAACGTCTATCCACAAACTGGAAAGCCTGATGACAACGGATTCATTCAGGATTTCACAACGTACCTTGATCAAACCTGGCAATTTGGTGATGTTGATCGAGTCGACGTAGGATCTTATGTAGCGGCCGATGAAAGGAGAGACCTCAACGGAGACGGAGAGATTACGCAGCAAGAGTGGTATGAGTCCTACGTGGCAGCAGAGAAGGATCTGATAAATGACCCCTACATGTACAACGACCCCCGTAGAATCAACGTTGGACTGAGCATTGTCTGGTAAGGAGGTGCAGACATGAAGTGGATCGCAACATTACTTTGTCCCCTTGTGCTCCTTGCGAACGTCGACGGCAAGACGATCTCTGATCCACGACCACAGAAACTGTCAGACACTCAATGGTTCGATGTGAACAACTGTGAGTGCCCCATAACGAACTACGGAGAATTCGGATACATGTATGGATTCTGGCCGAAGGGTTCAGGAGAGCCCTACATCTTTGGTGCCGGAATCTGGCTAGGAGCAATTAAGGCTGGGCAACCGATGGTCAGTTGCGGCTATCATCCGGTGGGTGCCGGTAACGACTTTATGCCAGGTCCACCAGAGCACAATTCTGACCATTCGGGCAATCTGATGTCCCATCCAGAGGACCACATATACAAGTCTGACAGTCTCGAAGATTACGAGAATTGGCCTCTCAGAGACAGTCTGGGAAATCCAATTGTCTTGTCGCATCTGGATATGTGGTGCGAGTACAACGACATGTGGGCTGACCAGCACGCATGGGAACCAGGAACCAAACCCCTAGGTCTTCATGTGAGACAGCTCGTCTTCGGATGGACTACCAAGCTCTACGAAAACATGTTCTTTATCCTGTACGAGTTTGAGAATGCAGGCGAGAAGCCGATAAAGGATATGTACGTAGGCCACGCATCCGATATGGATGTGGGATGGGCGGATGATGATTTGGTGGGCTGCGATATTCCGAGGAGCCTCGGCTATGACTACACACTCAACGTCGAGCCCGGATGGACCGCAAAACCCCCTTACTACGTGGGAGTAAGGTTTCTTCAGGGGCCGAAGGCGGATGACACGGTCTATGTCTGTGATGGTCCATGGAATCCTGATTACCCCGATGCCTACATAGACACTATTTATCCTGGAGAGCGCATACCCTTGACTGCCTTCACGAGATGCACACGAGGCTATGATGCGGATACCGAAGAGAAGAAGTATCTCATGCTTTCAGGCTACAATATCGATACTTTTGAAAGGGATCCTTGGCAGGGAGTTACAGACGCAGTTCCGGACGATAAACGCATGGTGATGGGATGTGGGCCTTTTGAAATGAACCCGGGAGAGATCGATACGTGTCTCATCGCGGTCATGTTTTCGAACGGCGACAAAGGTGGACTGCCTTACCTTCAGTCGCAGGGCGACGCTGCATTGCAGGCCTATAACGCTGGTTGGGTAGTTCCCTCCCCACCTACGGCTCCTGCTCTCAGCGCAATTCCTGGTGATGGCCAGGTAACTCTCTTGTGGAGCAACGCGCCCGAATACGAAATCGACCCCTTTGCCAAGGTGATGAAAGAAACAGGGGACAGCATCTACAAGGAATACGATTTCGAAGGTTACAGACTCTGGAAATCGAGGACCGGTCTACCTGATGATTGGGAAGAACTTGGCCAGTGGGACATTGCGAACAACATCACTCTTCTCCCGGATGATATGTGGATGAGAGGTGAACTCGACACAGCTGGGTTCAACGTAAGTGGTGAACAGAGTAACAACGAAGGGCTCAACTACTCATATGTCGACACAAATGTGATCAACGGAATCACCTATTTCTACGGAGTGACTGCCTATGATTACAACACCAGGGGCTCTCTGCCGAATGAATCGGACATATGGATCAGTCTTGAGTCGGGAAAGAGGACCCTCACGTGCACACCACGGTCTGACCCGGGAGATTTCATCGCTCCTGAAGTAGACGCCCCCACTTCTATCTCAGGAAACACCAATTCCATTCGTACGCTTGGAGTTACGATAGAGGCGGCGACCGGAGTCACGGGTGATACGTACGAGTTCTTCTGGGACCGAATCGAGGAAGGCGCAGACGGATTGCCTTCGTACACGTACAACGTGAGAAAGAAGGGATCAACGGAGACTTTCTCACCCCTTCCTTTGAGAGTGAGCATGTCTGATGATCTTGAAGCCACTGAAACGAGAACCGATGCACGGGTGGACACTGCCCAACCTGTGGTGACCGAGGACACCATATACCTCAAGGTGACGACCGTATATGACACCATCGTGACCGATAGCACCTGGTTGTGGAGAGGAGAGTTCAGTTTCCCATTTGATTTCATAAGGGTTCACGGAGAGATTGTGGTTGATACGCTCTTCACTCATCTGGTTCGGAGAGACTCCGTCATCGACAGTCTCCACGTGACGAAGAATCTCTATGGTGCCTGGGCAGATACGACACTCGCGGCGAGAACCCACAATTACACGACCTACGAGCACGACTCTGTCCATTGTCTTCAGCTCCCCGACAGCATTCGAGTCCTGACAGGCGATTTTCCAGGAAATCCCAACGTACGGCAGTTCTTCCCGAATCCCGCCCAAGTGTGGGCGCATCATGGTGGATCAGACATTGAGATACACTGGGAGGCATACGGAGACTCCTTGCTGACCATGCACGTGTTTGATGGACTCACTATGACTGAGATACCATACGACAGCGCGTTCGGGGACAACTGGTGCTTCGGCGCCGGAGCCAATCCTGGACCGCGGTTCTTAAGACCGACCCAATCTCCACTCTATCGGGCCGCTTTCTACATTTCCGGTGTGCAATACCAGTACAATCGTGGGGCACCGTTTGGGTGGGCTGACAGGCCGCAATCGGGCGATGTCTGGAAAATCTATTCCTCCGCGGCGAGCATACCTCCTATAGCCGGCAATGTGTATGAACTCATCACCGAGAAGTTCAGCTTCGCACAGGAGAGCGAATTGGACCAGATACGAGTGGTACCGAATCCATATCTTGTGAGAGCGGACTGGGATAGAAGCACCAACACTCGCAAAATCCAGTTTATACACCTGCCAAGCGAATGCACAGTCAGAATATACAATCTCGTAGGGGAACTCGTGAGAATTATAGAGCATGATGCAGGAGAAGACGCTGTTGAGGGAGGATCCACTGAATGGAACCTCTTGACAGAAGACGACCAGATACCGGCGAGCGGCATTTACATTTACTACGTCTCCACGCCTGACGGCCAGGAGAAAATCGGAAAATTCGCGATCATCAGATAGGGGGGAGAGATGAGAAAAACACTATTCATCTTCACAATACTCCTACTGCTGGGAAGTGGATATGCACAGGATGTTTCGAAGGTCGGTACTGCAGGCTGCCAGTTTCTCAAGATAGGTGTGGATCCACGTGGAGTGGCGATGGGTGAAGCGTTCACCGCGTTGACGACTGGAGTCCCTTCACTCTATTGGAATCCGGCAGGCTTGGCAGTAACCGACGGACAGCAGCTTGTCGTTTCAGATGTCGAGTGGTTCGCAGACATCAGGACGAACTTCTTGGGCTATTCCCTTCCTATGGGAAGAATGGGCACTTTGGGTATGGGCTTCACCGCACTTACGATGGCCGAGGAAGAGATTACAGAAGTAGTAAATCCGGAGGGCACGGGATACTACTGGGGCGCGAACAGCTTCGCGCTGGCCCTCTCGTACGCACGACAGCTGACCACGGAGTTCGCCTTCGGCATCACAGGAAAGCTGCTGACTGAGAGAATCTGGGATGTCTCTTCTACAGGATTTGGAATCGATTTTGGCGCACTGCTATACCCGGAGGTTGCGAAGGGCCTACGCCTGGGTCTTGCGATCACAAATTTCGGCCCTGATATGCAGTTCAGAGGTGGGCAGTTGGATGAAGAGGTATACCGCCCGGACTGGGCTGATCTGACGGGGCCTATGGAAGTTGGGCTCACATCCATGCCTTACTCGTTACCTCTCGCTATTCGCTTGGGCATCGTCTACGAGTTGGTCAACACTCCCAGCAACTGGTTGGTCACCGCCGTTGAGCTTTCACATCCAAAAGATGGGCCGGAAAAGGTGCATATTGGGTCTGAGTATGGGTACAAGAACACACTTTTCTTGAGAGCGGGATACAAGTATGACCGCTACATGTATGACTACAGAGAATCGAACACTGACGGATTTTCAGTAGGTGCAGGCATTAGGTATGCCATGAATGGTGCCGCGTACAAAGTCGATTATGCGATGATCAACAAGGGATACTTAGGATGGCAGCCCTTATTCTCGCTGGGGCTTGAATTCTGAGAAATGGGAGGAGAAAAATGAAGATGCTCTTGTTAAGTGCGCCTCTGATCATCCTGTTGATTGCAGGGTGCACGGAAAAAGCGACTGAGCCCGATCTGACCTCTCCAGGAAATCTGAACATCACTCTCATAGAGAAGGGGGCAGGGTTGAAACTCGAATGGGATGCCGTCGCGGAAGCAAACGGGTACTTCATCTACTTTGGAACTTCCCCCGACACTATGAACGCAATCGTGAAGATAGTCGGAGGCGAGTTCTTCTACGATGATTCCATAGAGCTGGATACACGTGGAACGGGTTACTACGGGGTGCTCGCAGTAGGAGGCGCGTACGATTCAGTGGTCGGTCCCATGAGCGGGATTCTGAGAACTGCTCCTTATCTGATGGAGAATGTGGTACTGTATGAGAGAGATCACTCAAACGGAGATTTCTCTGCATTCGGTTGGGACGCGAGCGGTCTGGGAAGAGTTCTTTCTATCACAGATGACACCAATATATGGCATATTTACTTGAGCGACGGAAAGCCGGGTGAGTCTGACTCCCTTGAACTGAAGTTCGTCAGTCCGACAGATGCGGTCGGATCCGACACACCTCCTCCTGTCTCTTGGGGTACGACCTTTATCGAGGCATCTGCCAAATCGTTCGCACCACTTGAGATCACAACTCACTCCGCACCAGAGCTGGGTATCGCAGAAGAGGAGACCTATTACCTCTTCGTTGACGATCAGTACTATGCCAAGTTCTTCATAAAGGACATCTTCTCGAACGGAGTCAAGTTCGATGCCTATCTACAGACATTCTTCGACTATGATGAAACTCTTCAGGATTCGGTAGGGCTCAGGAGGTTTTAAGAAGCGTCAATTGAGGGTGCTACTTCGTGAGTAGCACCCTCTCAGTTCCGCTCATCCATCTGGCAGGAATCTGCATATCAAAGGGATTCCGGTTTCCACGGGAATGGTATCTCACTCGAATACCATCATTCCTGCATTCCGTCCACTTTCTCATTCCTCCGGAATCTCTCGCACTCAACCCCGCTTCTTGACAATGCAGGTCGATCTACTACAATCTTTTGTCTCTTGAGAGAGCTCGCAAGCTGGAACGGCTATGAAAAGGATGTCTCGTGTTGTGACTATCGCTTCTCACACAAGGACACTTCCGCACAGCGGGAGTAATGTGTGGCCTGCACGAGCTCAGAGCCAGACACCATCGTGTGTTACCACCCGAAGTACCGAAAGGAGGTAAAATGACGTCCACCGAAGAGCATCCTGTGAGAAGGGCAAACGTGTATGACAACGTGGTCTTCCAGTTCAACAAGGCGGCAGACCTCATGGGTCTTGAACCAGATGTTCGGAAGATCCTCGCAAAGACGATGAATGAGATCACAGTTAACTTCCCTGTCCGGATGGACGACGGACGTGTTGAGATATTCACCGGCCATCGTATTCAGCATAACAACGCACTCGGCCCCTTCAAGGGAGGACTTCGTTACCACACGTCTGTCGATTGCGACGAGGTGAGGGCCCTTGCGACCTGGATGACGTGGAAGTCCGCAATCGTCAACATACCTTTCGGTGGGGCCAAGGGAGGTGTGCACATCGATCCTTCGAAGTACAGCCTCCACGAATTGGAGAGAATAACACGCCGCTTCACCTTTGCGCTGGGAAGCAACATAGGACCTGAATATGACATCCCGGCGCCTGACGTCAACACAAATGCACAGATTATGGCATGGATTCTCGATACGTACACGTCCATGATGCCCCCGCTCGAACGACAGAGCTCGGTTCACGTAGTCACCGGAAAACCCATAGAAGCCGGAGGCAGCCTGGGGAGGGACAAAGCAACAGGGCAGGGTGTTGTATACCTCATTGAAGAGTGGGCAAGGGATACAGGTGTCACACTGGACTCGACAACCTATATGGTCCAGGGTTTTGGAAATGTCGGTTCATGGGCTGCTCGCCTCCTAAAGCCCCATGGCTCAAAGCTCATAGCCGTGGAGGATGTCACGGGAGCGATTGCCAGCTCAGCTGGCATCGACCCGGATGATCTCACAGTACATATCGAAGAACATGGGGGCGTAGCCGGCTACTCAGATGCGGAATCGATAGATCACAGGGCCTTTCTGACTACCGAGGCAGATATCTTCATTCCTGCCGCTCTCGAAAACCAGATCACCAAAGAGACAGCGCCACTGTTGAAGGTGAGGCTCGTCGCGGAGGGCGCTAATGGACCAACCGATCCGGAGGGCGATGAAATCCTTCAGAAGAGAGGAGTAAGCGTTCTGCCCGACATTCTCTGCAATTCAGGAGGTGTGATCGTCAGCTATTTTGAGTGGCTTCAGAACAAACGCAGCGAATTCTGGGAACTCGAGGAAGTCGATAGCAAGTTACACAAGAAGATGATACCTGCATACCGGCGAGTCAAGGATACAGTGGAGAGGTTCAAGACTGACTGGCGAACTGCAGCCTACATTGTCGCTCTCTCACGCCTTGACAAGGTTTATAAGGAACGGGGCATCTTCCCATAGCCTAGGAGAACCATACCTTGCATCACACCTGACTCAAGAGGGTCCACCGAAGCTCGCGCAAAAGGGACGTGAACTAAACCGTATCTGTACGAGGGCACTCACTCTAATTCTTCTTGACTCAGCTCTCAAGGATTTTCTCAGCTTCTGCCTTGTCTGCATCCATCACGTATGAGATTCCGCTTATCTCCGCTGCCTGGCGCGTCAGGGCTGCTATGTCCGTCCGGCTGATGTACTCAAGTGAAAATTTCCTGTTCCCGGTCATCAGCTGGCGCAGACCCTGCGCGATCCTCTGCAGATATGTGTAAAGGCCGATCGCACCAGGTGGAATCTCCTCGAAGTCTTTGCCGAACTTCTTCCGAAGTTCAGGAGTCGTGATGAAGATCTCGTCGAGATTGTTTCCAAACCTCTCCACGTACACCGGGATCTCACCCTCCTCTATGCATCTTCCAATAGTCTTCCCTACCATCGCTGCCGCAAGAGGCGCCCTTGCCATGCCTATCATCTTGAAGTAAGGAGCTCCTAACGCCAACCCCTTGAACAACTGGTCCTCAAGGTTGAATCCTCCTGCAATGGCAATATCTGGAACGTACTCCCCCCTCTTCGCAAGTCGGTCGGCATACCGGTATAGAAGTGACCACAACTCCACTCCCGGAACACCCCACTCGTTCATCATTCTCCAGGGGCTCATTCCCGTACCACCACCAGCTGCATCAACGGTGAGGAGGTCTATCTTCGCCTTAGATGAGAACTTCACCGCTCTCGCAAGGTCGGCAGGCCCATAGGCCCCGGTCTTGAGAAAGACGTATCTGGCTCCAGCCTGGCGTAACTCCTCCACTCTGCTCAGAAAGCCCTTCTCTTCAACCATTCCTATTCGCGAATGGCGCTCAAACTCCTTGAAGACCCCGCTTTCCCACGCTTTTATGGTCTCCTCATTCAATGGATCAGGCAGCACCACGTATCCTCTCTTCTTGAGCAGCTGCGCACGGGCCAAATCCTTTATCTTCACTTCTCCGCCAATGTCCTTCGCTCCCTGCCCCCACTTTAGCTCAACTCCATCCACACCAAGTTTTGCAAGCGCATATTCCTGAACTCCCAATCTGGTATCTTCCACATTCGCCTGGAGGATGATTGCTCCATATCCGTCGGTCTGCCACTTCTTGTACAGTGCGATACGATGTTCCAAGTCCGGTGCATGGACGACCTTGCCATTTTCAATTACCGCTTCAGGGTCCATTCCCACGACATTCTCTCCAATCGTCAGTGGAACTCCAGCCACCGCAGAACCTACAGCCAATCCTTCCCAGTTATTCTTTGCGACAAAGGTAGACCCAAGTCCTGGAATGATTATCGGAAGCCTCACCTTGATTCCTGGAGCGTGGCCAATGTTGGTCTCCAATCGAACATTTGGAAAGATAGCCCTGTCCGGGTCTGCCTCAATACCCTTGGCTCCTACCGCCGTTCCCATTATGGTGAAATGGGAAAGGTCAACCGGGTAGGTTTTTTCCGAGGCGGCGGTGATTATCCCAAAAGGCTGTGGATATATGGCTTCTACTCCGCGATATGCAGACTTGCCTATCTCGCACATCCCTATGCAACCATCCACGCAGGTGACGCACATACCACTGACAGGAGTAATCGATCCCTCAGTCCTGTTTTTCGTCAAAGTAGCTGCACTCGCGTTTATTCTCGTCAAAGACATCTTCTCCTCCTATCTTTCACCCTCAGGTGTCTCTTTGACACAACTTCCACACACTCCCTTAAGCCCCATATAGCATTTGTAATCATCGTAGACCTCAAGACATGTTGGCTCAAGAGTGAGACATCCTCCACATACTACTCCCGGTGGTTCGGGTCCCTGACATCTCAGCTGACATGCAGGACATATGTACATACAGGCACCACACATTCGACACACCTCTGATTTCACATCGAATGGTGTGGTTATCCTCAAATCTCCACCTCTGTCAGCAAAACCGATAGCTTTCGCATCCATCTGTTCCGCACATATCCTGACGCAGAGCCCGCAATAGATGCATTTCTCCCAGTCAGGGCTGAAACGAGTCCTTCGCACACCCATCTTTGCCGCAAGATCTTGGATCGTTTTCGAACTGGGACAACTCGCAAGCAAGAGCTCCACAAGGACTTTCCTCGCTCGAACCACCCTCCTCGACGCAGTCCTTACTCTCAATCCTTCTTCCACTGGATAGGTGCAGGAACTGACGAGCTTTGCCTCCTCTCCGCTGCCTATCTCCACAACACAGAGACGACACCCGCCCCATGGTGAGAGCCCGTCATGATAGCAGAAAGTGGGTACGTCAATTCCAAGAAATCTGGCGGTTTCAAGTACTGTCCATCCGTCTTCTACTTGTGCAGGAATTCCATCGATCTTCAAATGAACCACTTATCCCTCCTTTATTGACCGTCTCAATCCCTCCAAAAACTGCTGCCCTTCTCTTGTTTCTAGACCACATCTCAGGCACCGTCTGGCCTCTCTCATTGCTTGGCCCTTGGAATAGCAGAATTCCACCTCCTGGAAACTCGTTTTCCGTGTGTGAAGGGGCTGTTTGTCGACTGGCGTGCGTGTAGTGATGGACAATTCTTCCTCACTCAGCTCCACTGGTTCCACGTACATTGAAGGTCGTGTCACTTCGTAATGACGTGTTGGTTTCTCTCCGCGCAGAAGCATATCAATCGAGTTCGCAGCCAACTTCCCGTGCGCTACAGCTTCGACAACCGTGCTCGGGCCCAGCACCAAGTCTCCTCCTCCGAACACTCCTTCTCGATTGGTGAGAAGAGTCTCTCTGTCTACGACGAGCGTACTTCTCTTAGACATTTCGAGGTTTTCTTCGAGGAGAAAAGCAGTATTGGGTTTTTCGCCTATAGCAACGATAAGATGATCCATGCGCACTGTGAATTCAGACCCCTCTATCGCAATCGGCTTTCTTCTTCCACTCGTGTCTATTTCTCCAAGCCTCATCCGCACAAATTGACAGCCTTCCAGCCTTCCATTCCTCACCTCAACCTTCACTGGAGCAGTCAAGAATCGAATCTGCACTCCTTCTTCCAGGGCCGCTTCGATCTCCTCCTTGAACGCAGGCATCTCATGAATTGTTCTTCTGTAGAAGACGATTACCTCTTCAGGAATTCCTGTGCGCAGCAAACTCCTGGAAACGTCAATTGCCGCATTTCCACCTCCAATAACACCAACCCTCTTGCCGATCTCAACCTCCTTACCGAGATTGATTTCCTTCAGGATTCCCATCGCCGGGATCACTCCATGAACCTCCTCGTTCGCAATCCCCAACTTCACCGACTCATAGGCACCGGTCGCCACAAAAATCGCCTTATATCTTTGACGAAAGAGGTCATCCAGCGAGAAGTCATCTCCGAGAGAGACCCCAGTCTTTATGGTGACTCCCGCGCTTCTCACGAAGTCTATGTCAGCATTGACTATTCTCCTCGGTAGTCGATATTCTGGGATACCGACAGCCAGCATGCCTCCAACGACGGGCAATTTCTCGAATATGGTCACATCATAGCCCTTCCGGGCCAGGTAGTACGAACATGTCAGGCCGGCTGGCCCGGACCCTACAACGGCCACTTTCCCATCGGAGTTTTTCTCCAGCGATTCTGCTTTTGTCACAATGTTTTCTCTCAATCCGTAATCAGCTATGAAACGCTTCAAGGATTTGATAGAAATAGGATCACCACTCTCAGCCGCTCTACATTTTGTCTCGCACGGGTGATGGCACACGCGGCTCAACACCGCTGCAAGTGGATTATCCTTTCTTACGATCTCGACGGCTTCCTTCATACGATCCTGTGCAATCAATCCGATGTACACTCCAGCTTCCTGTCCAATCGGACACACGTGTTGGCAGGGAGCGGAGACTATTTCCTTGCATACTGCTGCATCACACCTCTTCTGTCTAATGTGAGCCATATACTCATCTCTGAAATAGTGTAGAGTCGCCAGCAGAGGATTGGGCGCAGTCTGCCCCAGCCCACATAGGGACGTGTCCCTGATCACCTCGCCCAGCTCACTCAATGTTTGGATATCCTCCTCAACACCTCTTCCTTCAGTGATGTCCGTCACTATGTCATGTAACTTCTGCAATCCTTTCCGACAGGGCAGGCATTTTCCGCACGATTCATCTCTGAGGAAATTGAGGAAGTACTTCGCGACATCGACCATGCAGGTCGTCTCATCCATCACAATCATGCCACCCGAACCCATGATAGAACCTGCCTTGGTCAGGGATTCGTAGTCCACAGGCAGGTTCAGCAGTTTCTCGGGAAGACATCCCCCGGATGGTCCGCCAGTCTGAACAGCTTTGAATCTTCCGCCGTCCAGCATCCCACCTCCGATGTCAAAGATCACTTCTCTCAGAGTGATACCCATTGGAACCTCGGCTAGCCCGGTGTTCTTCACTTTCCCGACCAAAGAGAATATTTTCGTTCCTTTGCTCCCCTCAGTACCGATACTCGAATACCACTGTGCCCCCCTGCCAATTATGAGGGGAACATTCGCCCAGGTTTCAACATTGTTGATGTTTGTCGTTCTTCCGAAGAGTCCTTTTTCAACTGGATAAGGCGGTCTCTGCCTCGGTGAACCTCTCTTACCTTCAATCGAAGCTATCAGGGCCGTCTCCTCTCCGCACACGAAGGCACCTGCTCCAGTTGATATCTGGATATCGAAGTTAAATCCTGAATCCAGGATATTCTCTCCGAGAAGACCCAGTTGACGCGCCTGCTCAACAGCTATAGTCGTGTGCTTCACCGCGAGCGGATACTCTCCTCTCACATAGACCCAGCCTTTTCCGGCTCCTATGGCGTAGGCGCCGATTATCATCCCTTCAATGACAGAATGAGGATTTCCTTCGAGCAGGCTTCTGTCCATATATGCTCCAGGATCACCCTCATCGGCATTGCATATCAGATACTTCACTTCACCTTTCGCCTTCCTCGCGAGCTCCCACTTCCGCCCAGTAGGAAAGCCTGCGCCTCCTCTTCCTCGGAGCCCAGCCTTCTTGATGATCTCAATCACCTCAGTTGAATCGAGCCTCAGGGTCTTGATCAGTGATGCGTATCCCCCGACTGCAAGGTAGTCTTCCAGTGACGTGGGATCAATGAGAGGGTTATTCTTGAGTAGCAGGCGAAGCTGCTTCTTGTAGAAAGGAATATCGTCCTGGTGAATCAGTCCTTGTCCACTCACAGGATCGTGAAAGAGAAGGTGGGAAACTGGCTCGGCTTTCTCGACTGTTGTCCTGATGATATCTTCAGCATCTTTGGGTGAGACCTTCATGTAGAAGATTCTCTCAGGGAATATTATCAGATTCGGCTCGGCTTCGCAAAACCCATGGCAACCAGTCACCTTAATCTCTACCGTTCCATCGCCAGCTTCTCTAAGGGATTCTAAGACGTCGTTCGACCCTCTCGCCTGCCCACAGGTCCCAGAAGATACCGAAATCATAGGTCTATCCGAGTTTCGTGCGTCAAGGATCTCCCGTCTCAGTCTTTCGAGCTCCTCAGGTCTCTTCACTTTCTTCATCGCCCCTCCCAATTTTCCTTCTTACGAGCACCAACGAGCGCTGAGAAGTCATCTGGCCATGGTACTCACCATCCAGAACTAGAATCGGTCCTATTGCACAGCAACCAAGGCAGTTCACAGTCTCAAGAGTGAAGTTCATATCTTGAGTGGTTTCTCCTGGTCTTATCCCATATTCTCGAGAGATCGCATCGACAATCCTCTCCCCTCCTCTCACGTGGCAGGCAGTCCCGACACATACAGTGCCAATATGCCTACCTCTCGGTTTAAGAGAAAGGGATCTGTAGAAAGTCGCTGCTCCGTAGACATCGATCAAGGGAAGTCCTAACTCCTCGGCCACATGTCTCAGGGTCTCAGGAGGCAGCCAGTTGTACTCATGCTGAATGTCCTGAAGTAGAGGTATCAATGACGATTTGGCTTTGCCATTCTTCTCGATGAGTTTATCGACATCCTCCAGTTCTACCTTCATAGCTACTCCTTTCTCTGTCTCGAGCTCCTATTCTATGCAAACATTGTGCCAAATCGAGCGATGATGTAACCTGGTGCGATAAAAAGGCTTTAGAATGGCAGAGCTACGCGCGGAGAAGGCCCATTCTGTACAGAAAATAGGCAAAATAGTGTAAGCCCTTGAATCAGAACGCAATTCGTTTTTGTATAGGATTTAGACAGTTACTTGCCAGGGTGGCGCCGGAACCCGTATTTCTTCATCTTGTTGTAGAGTGTCATCCGGTTGATCTTCAGCGTTCTCGCGGCACTCGATACATTCCATCCAGCGGAGTTCAATACGCCATGTATGTAGTTCTTTTCAACTTCCTGAAGGGAGCAGCCCAAAGGATGACATACTTCGTCGTGATATGTGCTAAATCGCCTAATCTTTTCAGGCAGGTCCTCTGAGACGAGGTGTTCTTTCTTGCCAAGAACCATGGCTCTCTGAACGACGTTCTCCAGTTCGCGCACGTTCCCTGGCCAGTCATAGCTCAAAAGAAGCTCTATTGTCTTTTCCGATACACCCCTGATCTTTCTCTTCGCTTCTCTGCGATGTTTCTCCAGGAAATGGTCTATCAAGAGGGGGATATCTTCTTTTCTCACTCTCAAAGGTGGCACGTGCACTGGAATCACATTCAGTCTGTAGTAAAGATCTTCTCTGAAATTCCCGTGTTCCACTTCTTCCTCAACATCCTTGTTGCTCGAAGCTATGATACGCACATCCGAATCTATGAGCCTCGATCCCCCGACCCTCCTGAACTCTTTTTCCTGCAGTACTCTCAGTAAGTCCACCTGCGCGCTCGGTTTCATCTCAGTGACTTCATCGAGAAGAAGGGTACCCCCTTCAGCAAGCTCAAACCTTCCTTTTCTTGAGATCTGGGCGCCGGTGAATGCACCTTTCTCATAGCCAAAGAGTTCGCTTTCCAGAAGTGTCTCGGGTATTGCGGCGCAATTGGCCGTTATGAAAGGTCCGTGTGATCGACCACTCCTCCTGTGTATGGCTCGAGCAATGATCTCTTTCCCTGTACCGCTCTCTCCTTGCACCAATACAGTGGCATCGCTGTGAGATATGTCCCCAATCAGCCGAAAGATTCGTTGCATCTCAGCGTTCCTTCCTACTATGTCCTCAAAGCGATAGCTTCCCTTCAGTCTCCGCGGCGCAGCCATCATTTTATCTTCTATCACCTTTTTCACTCTGGCCTCCAGTTCCGGAATCTTCAGTGGCCTCACAAGATAGTCGCATGCACCCGCTTTCATAGCCTCCACCGCCGTCTCAAGCTTCGGGGCTGCTGTGGTCACCATTACGGGCAGATCTGGACTTGCATGCTTGAGTCTGCACAACAACTCAATCCCGCCCACTCCAGGCACCCCCAAATCCACCATGGCCAAGTCTATCCGACCGTGTCGTGCCCTACTCAGTGCTTCTTCAGCAGTATGCACCGACACTATTCTGTAGCGCTCTCCATTCAGCCGACCTACATGTAGATCTGCCCTAATCTTCGGGTCGTCCACAATCAGTATGGTCGTCTTGAGCGGCATCCATCGGCTCCTGTCGAGGGACTCGTGCACATTCCTCATGTATAAAAATTATACGATCGCAATCTTGCGGTCAAGCCCTTCGCTCTAGGAATCACACTTTTGGCGGAGTCTTCTTCACTTCTCCAAGGAGTTTCCCGATCACATCATGAGTCCCGACTCCATCAGCTTCAGCGTTGAAGTTGGTGACAATGCGATGTCTGAGCACGGGCATAGCTACCGAATCGACATCCTCCGGAGTCGGCGTGTACCTTCCACTCAATATGGCCCTCGTCTTCGCTCCCAGAATGAGATATTGCGATGCGCGGGGGCCTGCACCCCAGCTCACCCAGTCCTGAATGAATTTGGCAGAATTTCCCTCCTCTGGACGGCTGAGCCGAACGAGGTTTACCGCGTATTGTATCACATAGTCAGGAACCGGCACTCTTCTCACCAGTCTCTGAAGATGGATAATCTCTTCCCCAGTCAAGACTCTTCTAAGCTCTGCTCCATATGCAGAGGTGGTCAATTTCACGATCTCTTCTTCCTCCTTTTCAGATGGGTAGCTGATGAAGGTGTTGAACATGAATCTGTCCAGTTGCGCTTCAGGAAGCGGATACGTACCCTCAAGCTCGATCGGGTTTTGCGTAGCTAGGACAAAAAACGGCAGGTCGAGTTCATAGGTGACTCCTCCGACGGTAACCTTATACTCCTGCATTGCCTGAAGAAGTGCAGCTTGAGTCTTGGGGGGTGTTCGGTTTATTTCGTCTGCCAGCACAATGTTTGCAAAAAGAGGCCCTTTCACGAACCTGAAACCCCTTTTCCCAGTACTCATATCTTCCTCTATGATATCGGTGCCCGTGATGTCTGAAGGCATAAGATCTGGAGTGAACTGAATACGTTTGAAACTGAGAGAGAGGACATTGGCAAGAGTGTTTATGATTAGGGTCTTCGCAAGACCGGGCACTCCCACTATCAAACTGTGTCCATCTGCCAACAGGGCGATGAGAAGCTCTTCGATGACCCTCTTCTGCCCAACTATGACCTTTTCCACCTCTGAGAGAATCTTCGCCTTCGCTTTTCCTAATTCTTCAATCGTCTCGATATCATCGTCTTTCTTCCTCATTTCTTCTCCTCCGGATTTCTCTTCTGAAACTTCTTCTTACACTGAGAGCAGTAGAGGTGACCACCTTTCTCCAGGAGAAGCGGAGCATCACAGTCGGGGCATCGTTTCGAAACAGGTCTGCTCCAGCTTGCAAAATCGCATTTCGGGTAATTGGAGCACGAGTAGAATACCCTTCCTTTGCGAGTCCTTCTCTCCGCAATCTCCCCGTCACATTTCGGACATTGTATCCCGAGAGTCAAGGGAGCTGTATACGTGCATTCCGGGTATCTGGAACATGCGAGAAATCTTCCGTACTTCCCGATTTTCACGGTGAGCTGAGCTCCACACTTTTCACACGTACGATCCACAACTTCTTCCTGCAGCGCTCTCTTGTTCTTACATTCTGGATATCCTGAACAGGCTATGAATCTTCCGTATCTTCCCCACTTCATCACCATAGGTTTTCCGCAGATTTCGCACAGCTCCCCGGTCGGCGTCTGGAGTTCCTCCTTTATTGCCTTCATGTGTCCTTTTACTTCTTCTATGAGGGTGTTGAAAGGAGAGTAGAAATTCCGAAGAGTCTCAACCCAGTATCTCTTTCCTTCCTCGATGAGATCGAGCTCGGCTTCCAGCTGAGCAGTAAAATCCACATTGATGACCTCAGAGAATCTGGAAGTCAGAACCTTATTGACTACCTGGCCGAGGTCCGTCGGGTAAAACTTACCCTTTTCAAGTACGCCATATCCCCGTTTCTTTATGATACTGACAATGGGCGCATACGTGCTGGGCCTTCCAATTCCTAGATTCTCCAACTCCTTGATTAATGTGGCTTCTGTGTATCGCGGTGGCGGTTCGGTGAAATGCTGCTTAGACTCGATGTTCTTGAGTACAAGCAATTCTCCAGGAAGAAGCTCTGGCAACGTCTCTTCCTTCTTGCTTTTGAGCGGATAGACTTTGGAAAATCCGTCCAACTTGACTCGCGACCCGACTGCCCGGAACTCATATTCACCAGCTCTTATGTCCGCACGACTGTGGGAGTAAATCATAGAGCTCATTTGAGTGGCCACAAATCTTCTCCAGATAAGGTCGTAAAGCAGGAACTGCTCCCTACTCAGTCGGTTCTTAATTCGTTGAGGTTGCCGCCGCACCGAAGTGGGTCTTATGGCTTCGTGTGCACCTTGAGCCCTCTTCTTCGGTCTGTAGATTCTAAGACGGGGTTCAAGATAGTCGGAGCCAAATTCCTCTGGTATGTATTTCCTGAGCTCCTGATTCGCCTCCTCCGAGACCCGAGTTGAGTCCGTTCTCATATACGTGATCAGCCCCACACTCTCATCCTTCAAGTCGACACCTTCATAGAGTTGCTGTGCAACACGCATCGTTCTCTCTGCCGAGAATCCAAGTCTATTGGCTGCCTCCTGCTGAAGCGTGCTTGTTATGAACGGTGGAGGAGGGTTCCTCTTCGTCTCCGACTTGACAAACGTGAGTACTCTGAAATCCTTACCTTGGACCGCGTCACATATCTCCTCGGCTTCTTCTTCGTTCTTCGGAGAGGCCTTCCGCCTTCCTATACGAACCAGTTTTGCATGGAAAACCTCTGAATCCTTGATGAGTGCAGCGTGTATCGTCCAGTACTCCTCTGGGTGGAAATTCCGTATGATCTCCTCTCTCTCACACATGAGCCTCAACGCGACGGACTGGACTCTACCTGCACTCAGCCTGCCTG
>SMTZ1_10001677_pt1 | contig 28429 bp, 27 predicted proteins | sample DeeMarSWOR136_30_FD_25667 | JGI IMG/M metagenome (IMG submission 25667)
CATCAATTTTTCTAAGCATGTTAATATTTGTCACTAATACTATATAAATGTGTCGATATAAAGAGTAAAAATAAGGGAATTTTAATATAAAAACGTTAATTTATTTATAAAAAGTGTAAAAAGAAAGAATGATTCCAATCACTAGTCAACTTTTAAACAAAACAGGTTTTTTATCCATATTTTCTAGTCCTTCCCCCAAAGTCCAAGATGTTGTATTAGTTCTTGTAGCAATGGGAACAAATTAGGATGACACTGTAGGAAGTTTAACAATAGAAATCTTTTTTCGAATTTAACAAGACGTGTGGTTTCTTCTGAGATAGTCAAGATAAAATCATGAATCGTGTTCTCAGTAATACTAAGCAATATCCATTCTGTTTTATAACCCTTCTTAGAACAAGTAGCATTCTTTAAACAATAACAAATAGGGATATTGGTAACATGATAATAACCATCTTCATCACTATAGTCCTCTTCATAGGTTCCATGAAAGTGAACTCTCACTAATGCTCCATCTATTGGATCCATATTGATGTCGTTAACATAGCCTGACAAACTACCTTTATACTGGGTGAGAGGTGTCAAGACAAAATCATAAGTTGTATTCTCATAGATTCCAAGCAAGACCCACTCTGTTTCATAACCTTCCTTAGAGGCAGTGCAGTTTTTATAGCACCAGCATATTGGTATATTTGTTACATGGTAATATCCATTAGAATCACTGTAATCTTCTTCATAGGTTCCATGAAAATGTACTTTAACAAGTACTCCTTCAATTGGATTCCCAGATGTATCATTAACATAACCTAATAAACTACCATTAAAAGGCGAAGTTTGAATCTTTTCTATATCAGTCTTTCCAGCGGAGGAACTAAAATTAACCCAGATTAATAATAAAATTATTCCTGCTACAAATCCTTTTTTCCCTATCTTTTTTTTGATCATACTCATTCCTCCCATAAAAATTTATATTATTTTAAGTTATTTAAACGTTTACATCTACTATTTGCAAAAAATGTAATAATTAAAGTTTGTATTTTGTTTTTGTACAAGATTAAAAAAGAATTATTGTTACAATTGTTATCATAAATCCTGTAAGAATCTTTTTAATAATGTGATCAAATTAGAATAACATTGTGACCTGTTCAGGATTGGTCTGTTGATAGCTTTTTTTCTTTCTATATTTGGAATTATAAATTTTGCTTGAAAGACTGCTGAACATCATATTTTGAAAATAATTATTATATACATTTTTGGTTCGAGGCCGCCCTCTAATTTTTTACAATTTTTGACGTTTTAACAGGAGAAAAAATAGGTTAGACAAGCCGCTGACGGGAATTGAACCCGCGACCTATTCCTTACCAAGGAATCGCTATACCTCTAAGCCACAGCGGCATAAATAATTTCCCTGAATGTAAACAGGTTTATTTTAGTTTTTGGAAAATTGGAATGGGTTCGTTTTATTCCTTTTTCAAGGGAGATATTAGTTAGGTAAATAATAAAATCTCGCCAAATTTTAATATTTTAATCATTTATAATATGTAAAAATTACTCTTTTTTCTATAAACAATTATTAAGGAAATATTTAAATTAAAATATAATATTAGGTTTTTATAAATGTTATAATTTGGGGAGGAAAAAAATATGCGAAATAAATTTTTTAGGAAAGCTTTTTTTTTCGGAATAATATTTTTGTTTGTTGGAGCAGGAGTAATACCATCAACTGGTATAATAGTAGAAAAAACAATTGATCATATTATTGGTTCTCCTGGTTATATCCAGGATTTAATAGACAATGCATCACCAGGTGACACAATAAACATTCCTAGTGGTACGTATTATGAGAACATCGTGATAGATAAATCAATTATTCTTGTAGGGGAAGATAAGGATAAAACTATAATTGATGGTGGATCTGAACCTGTTCCTGTTGTTTATGTTTCTTCTGATTGGGTTACTATCAGTGGATTTACAATACAAAACGAGGGTAGCTGGGATAGTGCTGGAATTCAATTAGCTTCAAATCACAACACCATCAAAGATAACATCATCTCAAACAACGATGACGGCATATACCTCGATGAATCTAGCGACAACACAATCACAAACAACAACATCCTCTCGAACAACGATGACGGCATATACCTCTGGAGTTCTATCAACAATACTATAACAGGCAACAACATAAAATACAACAATGTGAGCATAAACCTCCTGATTTCTAGTGACAATACCATCACAAGCAACGACATCTTCTTTAACAGCGATGACGGCATATACCTCGATGAATCTAGCGACAACACAATCACAAACAACAACATCCTCTTTAACAACGATAACGGTATAGACCTCAGGAGTTCTAGCGACAACACCATCACAAGCAACAACATCATTTTGAACAACCGACGTGGTATACAACTCTATGAATCTAACAACAACAATATCACAGGCAACAATATCATCTGGAACTATGATGGCATATACCTCTGGATTTCTAGCGACAACATCATCCAAAAAAACAACTTCATAAATAACATACGAAGTGCTAATTTCTTTGACTGTAAAAATACATGGTATCAGAATTTTTGGAATGCACCGCGGAAACTTCCAAAACTTATTTTTGGAAAAGTTAAACTTTTTTTTATAACTATCCCTTGGTTTAATATTGACTGGTTTCCCGCAAAAGCACCATATGAAATATAAAATTAGATAAAAATAAAAACCTCTCTCTTTTTTTCTTTTTTAACAATTTTTTTAGTAATATATTTAGTTTTTTGCAAAATTGAGTGGAAAGAAAACTTTAATCTAGTATTACTTATTTTTGGGTGGGGGGAATAATTATAAAATCAATAGATTTGCCAGATGTACAATCAAGCCCTTCACAATCCAATTTTAAGTTAACACGTGTAGGAGTTACTGGAGTTAAAAAACTTGTTGATATCAAAAGGCCAGGTAGAAAAAAAGCTATCTCTTTAATTGTTAAAATGGATTTATTTGTAGATCTTCCAGCTTTACAAAAAGGAAGTCATATGTCAAGAAACATTGAATTAGTTTCAGATTTGATTGATAATAATCTCCAAAAGCCAATTTCTGACCTTGAATCGTTCTGTGCACAAACTGCAAAATTACTTCTAGAAAAACATGAATATGCCTCTTTTTCTGAAGTAAGAGCAGAAGCAGATTATTTTCTTGAAAGAACTTACCCTTCTGGAAAAAAAGGACTTGAACCTTATAAACTAGTTGCTGAAGCAAGAGCTAAATCAAATGGGGAAGTAAAAAAACTCATTGGTGTAAGGGTAATTGGAATGACTGCCTGTCCTTGTGCAAGAGAAGTAATAAAAACAATTGGAAAATACAAAGAAAGTGATGTTCCACCAACTCACAACCAAAGAAATATTACTACGTTAATGATAGAAGTACCAGGTGATGATAAAACAGTAGATGCAAATGACCTTATTGATATTGCAGAATGTTCATTCAGCAGTCCAACATATGGTATTTTAAAAAGAAGAGAGGAAGGGAAAATTGTTTTTAACGCTCATAAAAATCCAAAATTTGTAGAAGATGTCGTAAGGGACATCTTAAGTGAAATTTTAAAGAAATACAGAAATCTACCAGATGATGTAATGGTTGTTGTTAGAAGTGAAAGCGAGGAATCAATTCATAAACACAATGCCTTTGCTGAAAGAGTAACAACCTTAGGTGAACTTAGAAAATAATTTTATAAATTTTTTTGTGTTTTGTATCTTACAAAGTATAAAATAAAAATTGCTGCTGCATAAAATAATGCTGCATATAAAAACAATTTTTCATAACCAAGATTATCAATAATTAGTCCAGCCATTCCATTACCTATTCCTACTTCTCCAACATTAAAAAGCGCCATATAAATAGAAAACTGGGTACCTGCAAGTCTTGGGTTTGTAACATCCATTGAAAGCGCTCCAATTGATGCATACAAAGCTCCAAATAAAAATCCAGCAATTCCATAAATCAGTGCTAGAATCTGCCAGGTATCTGCAAATATAAAAAAAGTTGAAAAAATTAAACTAAATAAAAATACAATATTAATTGCTAATTTTCTATCAAGCCTATCTGCTGCAGCACCTCCGACCAATGAACCAAAAATGTTTGTTATTGGAAAAATTGCTGCCATCATACCAACATGTTCTACATTGAGCATAAGTACATTTTTTGAATAAAGTGGTATAGCAATCAATAGCAAACCTCCGCTTATTGCAGAAATTGGTGCAAAAATGCAAAAAATTCGAACAGATTTTTTCTTAAATTCAGTAATTAGTGAAGAAGTCAATTTTTTAATCTTTCTTATCTTTTTGATTTCTTTAACACATAGTGGATATATAAGTATTAAAAAGACCATTATACCCCCTGTAATAAATACAGCTGAATAGTTAATTTTAGATGCAATTTGTGTAAAAACTAATGACCCTACAGTCATTCCGATAAAAATTCCTGCAAACATCCCTCCACTGACTTTACCTCTTTCTTCTTCTTTTGTTATCTCTATTGCCCAAGCATCAGCAGCTACGTCTAAAAGAGTAATTCCAATAGTTCCAATAAAAAATACAATAATAAAAGGAATAAGCATTTCTGCAGGATTTATAAAAGAAATAATTATTAGAGAACCACCAGCAGCTATTCCACCATATAAAACAAACTTTTTTCGCCCGTGTCTTATAAAATAATCTATTATTCCTCCAAAAACAAATTTTACCATTGTTGGAAGTCCTGCTAATGCAATAACCAATCCCAAAATTGTTGGAGATATTCCTAAATTACTAAAATAAATAGGGAATATTACAACACCAATAGACCATTTTATTCCTTCTGAAAAATAAAGACTACTAAAAAGGAAATATTTTGCAATACTCCTTTTTTCAAGGTCTATCATAAGAATTTAATATTTTATAAGAATTTAAATTTTTTGAAATAAATAATTTTTTAAGTATTTTATTTAAAAAAGATTATTTTAAATAATTTGTTACACCCTACAAAATGAAAGCTATTAAGGAAATCAAAGAAATCTTAAAGGATACTGGATCGACTTATTTTTTTCTTTTAAAGATAATGATACCGATTAGTATTTTTGTAAAAATATTGGAAGAATATGGACTAATTGAGTTAATCGGTCAAAATCTAACACCTGCAATGGGGGTTGTAGGTCTCCCTGGCGAATTTGGCCTTGTTATTGCAACAGCAATGATTACAAATATTTATGGAGCACTAATCGTATTTTTTACACTTTCACTACAATATACTTATACAGTTGCCCAAATAACAATTCTTGCATGTATTATTCTTATAGCCCACACCCTTCCAATTGAGGCAAGAATAGCACAAAAGGCAGGAGTTAGATTATGGTTTACACTTTTTTTTAGGATATTTTGCGCATTTATTTTTGGAATTATTTTAAATATTTTCTTTTCCTCATTTAACATATTTCAAAATAAGAACATATTGGCTTGGAAGCCAAGTTATTCAGATCCAACATTAACTGAGTGGGCAATTAATCAATTTGGTTATTATCTGATGATTTTTTTAATTATATTAAGCTTAATGATTCTTATAAAACTACTTAAAAAATCTGGAGTTCTTGATAAACTAAACAATTTTTTAAAACCTGGTATGAATTTTTTGGGTATGAGCAAAAATGCTGCAATTCTTCCAATTATTGGAATGACTCTGGGTCTTGCATATGGAGGGGGATTAATTATGAAAGAATTAAAGTCAAATAGCATATCAAAAAAAGACACATTTTTATCATTATCTTTCATAGGTCTTTCTCACAGTCTTATTGAAGATACAATTTTAACTTTAACAATGGGTGCATCTATATTTGGAATTTTATTTGGTAGAGTTTTTTTTGCAATTATTATAATGATTATTTTGGTTAAAATCATTAACATATTTTCTAAAAAAACCTTTGAAAAAATATTTATGAATAATTAGCAGTAAAGTAGATGAAAAATCTATAAACCCCTTTTTTATTTACAGCCATTCATGACGAAATATAAGATAGCTTGGTTACCTGGTGACGGTGTTGGAAACGACGTAATGGATTGTGCAAAAATTGTTTTAGAAACAATTGGTCTTGACGCAGAATATATACATGGTGACGTAGGATGGGAGTTTTGGAAAAAAGAAGGAAATCCACTTCCAGATAGAACAATTAAAATTTTAAATGAAACAGATTGTTGTTTATTTGGTGCAATTACATCAAAACCAAAAGATGAAGCAGAAAAAGAACTAAATCCCGAATTAAGAGGAAAAGGTTTTGTCTACTCAAGTCCAATTGTTGGACTAAGACAACTTCTAAATCTTCATACAAATATGAGACCATGTAAAGCTTTTGAAGGAAATCCACTGAATTACCGTGATGATATTGATCTAGTAGTTTTCAGAGAAAACACTCAAGGTCTCTATGCAGGTGTTGAATTTCATCCAGTTCCAGAGCAAGTATTTAATGCATTATTGACTCATAAAAAAATGAAGAAATTTGAAAATGTTCCCCTTGATGATTTAGCAATATCTACACGAATTTTTACAAGAAAAGGTTGTCAAAGTATTATTCGTCAAGCTTTTGAATATGCAAAAAAACATAATCGAAAGAGTGTAACTGTTGTTGAAAAACCAAATGTTATTCGAGAAACGAGTGGACTTATGATTAGAGAGGCAAGGAAAATTGCTAAAGAATATCCTAGAATTGAACTGTGGGAAACAAATGTTGATGCGATGTGTATGTGGCTTGTTAAAAATCCTCAGGACTATGATGTGCTAGTTTCGTCAAATATGTTTGGTGATATTATTTCCGATCTTGCTGCCCAACTTGTTGGTGGCCTTGGTTTTGCAGCAAGTGGTAATATTGGTGATAATTATGCAGTATTTGAACCAACTCATGGTTCAGCACCAAAATATGCAGGACAATATAAGGTAAATCCAACAGCTATGCTTCAATCTGTAAAAATGATGCTAGATTGGCTTGGTGAAAAAGAAAATGCCTCAAAACTTGAAAAAGCAATATCTATTGTTATAAAAGAAGGTAAGTTTAAAACCTATGACTTAGGTGGAACAAATACTGCTTTAGAAGTTTCTGAAGAAGTTGCAAATAAATATAAAGAGCAGTAAAAGAGCTAATTTTATCAGGAAAAATTCATAAATGGAAAGCTGTTACTCGAGAAGCGAATAGGTGCTTTGTTAATGTCATATAAGAAAAAAGTCATTATCATGGGAGCTGCAGGTAGAGATTTCCATAATTTTAACACATATTTTAGAGATAATGAATATTATGAGGTTGTAGCTTTTACTGCTACACAAATCCCAGATATCTATGGTCGTAAGTATCCAGCCGAACTTTCAGGAAAATTATATCCAGATGGAATTCCAATATATCCAGAAGAAGAATTAACTAAATTAATAAAAGAATTTAATGTTGATGAAGTAGTTTTTGCTTACTCTGATGTTCCAAATACATATGTTATGAATAAATCTGCAATTGTTAATGCTGCAGGTGTAGATTTTGTTTTAATGGGTACAAATAAAACAATGCTTAAATCAAATAAACCAGTAATTGCTGTTTGTGCTGTAAGAACTGGCTGTGGGAAATCACAAGTCTCCAGAGCGATTTTTAAAATTTTTAGAAAAAAAGGATTTAAGGTTGCAGCAATCCGTCATCCAATGCCATATGACCCTAATTTAAATACACAGATTGTTCAAAGATTTGCATCATACGAAGATTTAGACAAATATAACACAACAATAGAAGAGCGAGAGGAATATGAACCCTATATTGACATGGGAGGCGTAATCTATGCAGGAGTTGACTATCAAAAAATACTAGATGAAGCGGAAAAAGACGCAGATGTAATTATTTGGGACGGAGGGAATAATGATTTTTCTTTCATTAAACCTGATCTTTTAATAACTCTTACAGATCCGCATCGTGCAGGTCATGAACTTTCTTATTATCCTGGTGAACTTAATGCAATTCAGGCAGATATAATAATTATTAATAAAGTAAACACTGCACAAATTGAAGATATTGATTTGGTACATGAAAATATAAAAAGAATTAATCCTGATGCAAAAATCATTAAAGGAATTTCTACAATAATATCTGAAGAAAAAGAAAAAATAAAGGATAAAAAAGTACTTGTAATTGAAGATGGGCCAACTGTTTCTCATGGTGGAATGAAATATGGAGCAGGAAAAATTGCTGCTGAAAGATGGGGTGCAAGAGAAATAATTGATCCAAGACCATATGCAGTAGGTACTATTGTTAAAATCTTTGAAAAATATTCACATCTTTCAAATGTATTACCTGCAATGGGATATGGTAAAAAGCAAATAAAAGAACTTGAACAAACAATAAATAAAACAGATGTAGAGCTTGTCGTTAGTGGTACACCAATCGATATCACTCGTGTTTTAAAAACAAATAAACCTATTGTTAGAATTAAATACGGTGTCGGAGAAGAAACAGAAAAAGAACTAGTTACTGTAATTGATGATTTTATAAAAAAATATTTATCTTAATTTTCCACCCTCATAAACAAATTGAGCAAGTAGGGCTTCAAGTTGAATATGTGCGTTACTTCCTTCAATGAGTCTGAACTCTATCTCACCGGTTTTTTCAATTAGTCTTATCTTACTTTCTTCTGGAATTGCAATATCAAAAATACTCTGATGGATTTGCTTTATAATATCTTCGCCTGAAAGTCCATATTTTATTAAAAGGTCATAAAGTAGGTTTCTTGCTGACATAAAGTTACCACTAAGTGCTGTATCAATTAATTTTTTAACATCTTCAGGTTTTGCTGTAGCACTTGTTTCATAAAGAAGTTCAGCAGTTATTTTTTTATCAGTTGAAGCTCCAACCTGTAAAACATTTATTGCTTTTCGCAAATCACCTCTTGAAATAAATATGAGGGTTTCAAGACCATCATCGGAAATATCTAGTTTTTCTGATTTTGAGATCTTTAAAATATGCTCCTCAATATCATCTTTTTTAATTGGAGAGAATCTGAAAACTGTACATCTAGATTGGATTGGTTCAATTATTTTTGATGAATAGTTAACTGATAAAATAAACCTACAAATTCTTGTGTATTTTTCAATTGTACGTCTTAGTGCAGATTGTGCATCTGATGTAAGAGCATCTGCTTCATCAAGAAATATTATCTTAAATTGAGCTTTTCCAATAGGTGCAGTTCTAGCAAAGTCTTTTATTTTTCCCCTAATAATTCCAATTCCCCTTTCATCACTTGCATTAAGTTCTATAAAATTTTGTTTCCAGGTATCTGTGAATAGTTCTTTTGCAAGAGCTAATGCACAAGTTGTTTTTCCTGTTCCTGCAGGACCTGCAAATAGTAAATGGGGGACATTTTTTGTTTTTACATATGCTTTAAGTCGTTCAACAATTTCATTTTGACCTACAACTTCATCAAGAATTTTTGGCCGGTATTTTTCAGTCCAAATTTCCTCCATAACAACTCAATGTGTAATATGCTTCATCTCTTAATCTTTTTGTTTAAAATATTTGCAATTATATCAGGAAGTTGTTGCACATTATTTGTAAAACTATGGTCATCATCGAAAAATTTTACATTAACATTTTGTGATTTAGCAAAATTAAGTATCCAATCTTTTGGAACAACTTCGTCTTTATCTCCTGCTAGAATTGATATTTCTGAATCTATTTTTTCTTCGAAAAGCCTGGGATCCTGCATACCAGCAAGTATTCTCTGTGGCATATCTTTTATTTTGGAAATATCAAAATAAGGTGGAATAATTGCTGGATTTAGAAGTATTAGTTGTTTTACATTAGGGTTATCAAGTGCAGTTTTTGCAGCAAGTAAACCTCCTAGTGAAGAACCAATTAGTATTGCTTCAAAATCATTTTTAATTTCCTTATTAATTCTATCAATACAATCAGAAATTATCAATTCTTCTGGTTTACCGTCCCTGTATCTGATTGCTTTAGCACCAAGAGTTTTTCTAAACAGTGTACCCTTCGTGCTATTTGGTTCTGACATGTAACCATGTATATAATACAACATACATTTTTCCTCTTTATTTTTTTGATATAGTTTCAACATATATTTTTCTAGTTCTAGGCCCGTCTCCTTCATAAAAAAATATATGTTGCCAAGTACCTAATACTAATTTTTTTTCATTTATAATTACACTTACAGATGATCCTACCAAACTTGCCTTTATATGAGCATCACTATTTCCTTCACTATGATGGTAATCTCCAGATTCAGGAATGATTTTTTTTAAGGTTTCAATAATATCTCTTTGAACACTTGGATCTGCTCCTTCATTTATTGTAATCCCTGCAGTTGTGTGTGGAACGTAAATTATAACTAGTCCATTTTCAAGTCCTTCTTCAAAAACAATATCTTGAATATCATTTGTTATATCAATCATTTCATTTCGCTTTGAAGTTTTAACTCTTAATTCTCTCATATAAATCAACCAAAATGATAATGATTCATTTTCATTAAAAACTATCTAATCTTCAGCAATCTTTTAGTATTAATCATTGTTACTGGGCTAAAAAGTTGATAAATTATGAAAAATAGACCTAAAGCAATTCTTTTTGATATGGACGGAGTACTTATTGAATCCCTTGATTCATGGTGGTTATCATTTAATGACGCATTAAAAGAATTCAATCAAAAGGAGATATCAAGAGATGAATTTATTGAAAAATATTGGGGACATGACCTACAGTATAACCTAGAGAAAATGGGAATAGATTATAAAATACTAAAATTTTGTAATATGGCTTATAAAAATCATACAGATAATATTAATATATTTCCAGATACAAAATCAACTTTAGAATATTTAAGTGCATACAAAAAAGGCATTATTACAAACACACCCGCGGATTGTGCAAAACAAGTTATTGATAAACATAATCTTGAAAGATATTTTGATGTAATTGTAACAGTAGATGAGGTAAAAAGAGGTAAACCAAGTCCTGAACTTATATATAGGGCCTGTAAATATTTAAATGTAGAACCACGGGATGTTTTTCTTGTTGGGGATACAGAAAGTGATGTCCTTGCTGGAAAAGCTGCGGGTTGTATTGTTATTGGAAAGAATATAAAAGCAGATCATACAATAAATAAATTATTTGATTTAACTAAACTTGTTGAAACTTAAATAATATTTAAGTAGAAAAAAAAGATATCAGGCAGGAGTATTATGGACGATATTGAATTAATTGAATATGGAAAAATAGATTTATCAAATAGCTTACTTGTTGTTGCATTTCCAACAGTTGGACTAATAAGTTCTATTGCAGGTCACTTTATTATTGATCAGTTAAAACTTGATGAAATCGGAGCAATTATTTCAAAGGAATTTATGCCAGCAACAGTGATTCATAAATCAAAACCTTCTCCACCTGTTAGAATTTATGCAGGAAAAAAGAAATGTGGACCAGATGGAACTTGCGAGCAACTTGCAGTAATAATTTCTGAATTTATGCCACCTTATAATGTTATAAAATCTCTTGCTGACAGAATAATTAATTGGGCTAAAGAAAAAGGGTGTAAAACTATTGTTTCCCTTGAGGGAACCCACGCAATTGGAGAACCTAAAAAGGATTTCAAAGTATACGGAGTTGGTAGTAATTCTAAAATGAAATCTTTTCTAAAAAAATATAAAATAGAAGAAACAAAGGAAGGAATGATAACTGGTGTTAATGGAGTAATTCTTTATCAAGGAGTATTATTAAATAGAGACGTAGTTTGTCTTTTATCAGAAGCTCATGCAACTTTTCCAGATTCACGTGCTGCAGGAAATCTACTAAATAAACTTGATATAATGCTTCCTCAAATTAAAATTGATCCTAAACCACTTTACAAAGAAGCAGAAGAAATTGAAAAAAGAATTAAATCATATATGGAACAATCAAAACCAACAGCACCATCAATGCCACCGGTTCCAACACAAATGTACGGATAAATAATGGTTTAACAATGGATTCAGATGATGAAATTTTAAAAAAAGTATACAAACTTGCATTTAAATATGAATCAGAAAGAGGCAGTTGTTCACAATGCGTTCTAGCAGCTCTGCATGAAACTTTAAATATTGGAGATCCTAAAACCATCCAGGCATCTCAGGGACTCGCAGGTGGAACCTCTCTTTCTACTGAAGGAACATGTGGTGCACTTATTGGTGGAATCCTTGCAATTGGATCAGTTAAGGGTAGAACCTATGATGAATTCAGTGAAGGAAAAAGTAAATCCTTGGTTTATAAATATACACAAGTACTTTATAATAAATTTGTTGAAGAATATGGCTCCTGTTTGTGTAAAAATGTTCAAAAAAAGATTTTTGGAAGAAGCTATAAACTTTTAGATAAAAACGAATATGAAGAATTTGAAAAAGCAGGAGCACATATTGATAAATGCCCAAGTGTATCTGGAAATACTGCAAAATGGACTGCTGAAATTATTTTAAAAATTATGTCTAAATAATTCTATTAAATGAAAACATTTAAACCCACCCAAGCAATAATAATTTTGGTGGATGGGTATGGACATAAACATTTCAAAGTTAGTTAATAGTCTTGATTCTTCTGAAAAAAAAGTGCTTTTAAATTTATATTATAACAAAGATGGAATTACAAAAAAGATAGATTTATCTGATTTTAAAAAAGAAACAATTCAAGGTTTAATTGATAAAAAATTAATTGACTCAAATATTTCACTTGATGATGATAATTTGTCACTAACTTCTGATGGACTTAGTGTTTGTGGATCAGTAATGTTTCAAAAAATAAAAGAAAACTCACAAATTTTTAAAGAAAAAATTCAACAACTTCCTGATAGAGCAATTGCAACAATTGTAAAAAGGATAATGTGGAGAGATAAAACTTCAAAAGAAAGTGGCCTTACTGATCAGATTATAAAATCATATGATTTTGATGAAAGTGTATGGTATGAAAGGGTTTTATTAAATGATGAAAAAATAGTAAATATACTTGATGTATTTTATGACATTCTAGAAAATGTTGGTTTTGTTAAAAAATTTGAGGGGCAAGGTTGGTGTTCACCAGAGGTTGAAAACTTTCTTAAAGAGGAATATAAAAACCTGATGGATCTTACTTGGCTTGAAGAAGATTCTCTAAAATATTATTTCTTCTACTATGTTTATGCTCGAGGTCAAAAAAATCTTATAAATTTTGCAGGAGAAGGAACCGAGTATCGTTCAATGTTTTTTAATGAAGATTCAAATGCAACTAACTATTGGTATAAAATAAATAATACAGATCCAAGAACTCTTCTTTCATCGCTTGGACTTAGTGAAAACAGAATAATTTCTTTTTTAAATGAAATGGAAAAAAAGGAAATTGTAAGTGAACGTTATTATCCACTTTCTTCTTTTACATTTTTAAATGAAGAAGATAAAATATTTGTTATTAAAGATATAAAAAAATACATGGATTTTATAGATAAAAAGTTCCTAAAACATGTTGTTGATTCAATTCTTGATTAATTAAAAATAATAGAATTTTAACGTTATACAGCAAACTTTTTAGTATTTATATTTGTCTATTTTTCATTTTGTAATTCTGTCACGTAACGTTTATATACTAATTAGAGACAAAGTATAACTTGAGAATAAAAATTTAGATGAAAGGTGGTGAGAAATAATATGGAAAAAATAAAGGTTGTAAACGCTGTTGCTTGTGCAATAGCTGCAACTGCAACATATTGGTTGTCTGCAGGTCTATAAAAGTTTTAATTTAATTAAAATGTAATTCTGGAAGACAACGTAGTTTATGTACTTTTTCAGCAATGAAGAATGTTTGTTTTTTTATAACACCCGAAAATTTTGTGTTTATCTCATCTAATATTTTTAATAATTCATTAAAATCCTTAAGAACAAATTCTGGTTCTAAGTCCGCCCATCCAATCGTCAAATTCATATATTCTAAATAAGGTTTATCTTTAAGATAATTATAAATTTGCATCTTTATTTTATGATTCTTAAGATAAATATTAGGTTTAAATCTTTGTAGCCCAATTTTTGATAAATCAATATCAACTCTAAATGCCTTTATTACACCACTTTTTTCTAAATTTTTAATTCTATAATTTACTGTCTGGGATGAAATATTAAATTTTTCTGCTAAATCAATTAAGGGGATTCTTGCATTTACTGCTATTTCATTTAAAATTTTATAATCAATTTCATCAAAATCAAAAGGAGTTCCACCACATTTTATAGAGTAAAATAAATTATCAGATTTATTGATTTCCGGAAAAAGATAATTTTTTAAAAAAGCATCGCCTTGGATATAAATAGATATTGCATATTTAGCAAAATAATCTTCATATATATCAAGTGTTTTTTCCCAAAATTGATAAAAATCAAAAATATCTTTTACCCAAACAATCACTGCCAAATCAATTTCACTTGTTGAGGATATTACTGCCCATGATTTATCATAATCTACAAAATATTGTATTATTTCCTTTTTTTTATCAGATGTTAAATATTGAAAATTTATGTAAACCCTAAAAACATTGTATCCAAGTCTAAATGTATCAATTACTGCCCAATAATTTTTGATTACACCCTCATCTTCAAGTTTTTTAATCCTATATCCAACTACATCTCTACCTAATCCAACTTTTTTACCAATTTGTGCATTTGAATTTCTACAATTTAAATCAAGTTCGTAGAGTATCTTTCTATCTTTTAAATCTAATTTTAACATCTTTTCAGGCATATCAAAAGCAAAATATAAGTATTTTAGTATTTTGTAAGTAAAAAAGGACATTGTCAACTTAAGGCACCTCCAGAAGTAAATTATACATTGTAATCCACCAACACACCATCGTTTTATACTTCCTAAAGTACTTCTGTAGGAGAAACGTTTCCAAAACCGTTTCACCCTAGCTTTAAACTGACTATACCATTGCTCAATAGGAGATCTCCCTCCAAAAGTTTCATGCTTATACTCTAACCCAACTCGTTTTAATGCCCAACGATACCATGGCCCCCTATCCACCAATATCAGAGGTCTATTCTCACATGCTTCTAACACCATTTTCAAGAAATAGATGGCATCAAATGAAGTTCTACTGGTAGAAATATGAACTGCTAAAATGGTTTTATCATTGACATCTATAGCATTCCAAATGTAAATCTGCTATTTTTCCTTTTTAATCTTAGTCTCATCAATAGCAACAATTCTCCTGTTTTTCTTCTCTGGTTTAAAGAGATTATCGCATTTATTGTACCATTTCCGTAATGCTTCATATGAAAAAGGTTCTAAACAGCCGATAATTGCACTAGTTTTCCTATAAGAAAGCCCTGCATGATAAATCAGGAGTGCAAGAGCTTTAGTATTATTACTTTTCCTCTGCCTCAAAAAGATTTTTCTATCTTCAATTATATCCACTATTCGATTGAGCATACCCATCCCTTCTGTGTTTTAAACTGGATGGGAATGCTCAATTAAAAAATTAATTACTTAAGTTGACACTATCGTAAAAAAGTTTAGTTAAATATATAAACTTATAATATATTGAAAAAACAGGATGAGGATGCAAAACCAAGATAAGTCTGTGTTACTTGTAGCTATGCCTTTTGCAGAAACAAGTATTCCATCAATACAACTTGGATTATTAGAATCCTATCTTGGTGAAAAAAATATAAATATTTCTTCAAAACATCTTTATTTGAAAGCTGCTGATTTTTATAAATTAAATAATTATAATTTTTTGATAAATTATCCAAACGACTCATATATTGCTCAAATGGTATATTCTAAATATCTTTTTCCTAAACATTGGAAAATAAATTTTGAAAAATTCAAATATTATTTTGAAAACAAAATTTCAACTGAGGAAAATTTAATAGAATTTTCATTTAATGAATTTATTGAAAAAACAGATTATTTTTTAGATTATACATTAAACGAAATTGATTGGAAATCATATGATATAATTGGTTTTACATTAAATTTTGGACAATTTTTACCATCACTATCATTATCAAAGAAAATTAAAGAAAAACATCCTGATAAAACAATTGTTTTTGGAGGAAGTACAACAATAAATGAAATCGGTAAAAATATTTTGAAAACATTTGATTTTGTTGATTTTATAGTTTCAGGTGAAGGGGAAGAAGCGTTGTTTCTTTTAGCATCTGATTTTGAAAATTATAGGCAAATTCCTGGAGTAATCTATAGAAATAACAATGAAATCCTCTGGAATAGAAATGATAATTATATAAATCTAAATAATCTTCCATCTCCAAATTTTCAATCGTATTTTAATGACTTATCTACAGTTTCAGATCATATAAAACAATATTACTCACTTTTTGGAAAAATCCCTATTGAATTATCAAGAGGTTGCTGGTGGAATAAATGCACATTTTGTAATGTTTGTGCTTATAACAAACATTATAGGGAAAAAAATATTGATCGGTTCACAGAAGAATTAAACTATCTATCTGAAACATATAAAATGCTTACTTTCCAAGTTATAGGAAATACCCTCCCACAAAAAGATTTTCATAGTTTTTGTAATAAAATAATAGAACTTGGAAAAGACTTTGACTTATATATAGAAGCAAGAGCAGGGAGGTTGAAAAGTAAGGATTATTTTCTACTTAAAAAAGCAGGATTTAACCACATTCAAACTGGTATAGAAACATTCAGCTCTAACCTTATAAATAAGATGAACAAAGGAGCACGAATAATTGACAACATTGCTGCATTAAAATATTCTAGAGAAAATGGTATTTCTAACGTTTATAATCTAATAATTAACTATCCAAACGAAGAAACAATTGATTTTGAAGAAACAAAGAAAATTATTGAACTTTTTAAACAATATCTTGATCCACCTCAAATAAGTAAATTTTTAGTTGGATTTGGTAGTCCAATTTATAATAATCTTGATAGTTTTAATATTGATAAACTCGAACCAAAAATAATAGATACAATAATGTTTCCACCTGAAATATTAGAAAAGAATATTTTATTCTTTTCAAATTTTAAAAGAAAAGATGATATAAGAGAAAATAATTGGAAGGAATTGGTTGAATTCTGGATATGCGAGAATGAAAAAAGAAAAATTGAAGGGATAAAAAGAAAAACAAAATTTTCAGAGTTAATATTTTTTTATATTGACGGAAAAACATTTCTTAAAATAATTGATGCTAGAAATCAAAACAATGTAATGATTTATATTTTAAATCAACTAGAAAGAGATATATTTTTATCTTGTATTGATGTAATTTCTTATAATGAATTGAAAGATATGTTTTCAAATCTGTCAGAAGATGAGCTAAAAGATATTTTATTTAGTTTTGAAGAAATAGGTATTATTTTTAAAGAAGATAATCACTTTCTATCACTTCCATTAAGTTATAATGTCATAAACAAAAATTATATAAAAAACAAAACAGAGCAAGATAACTTAATTACACAAATTTCCTAATTTAATTCATTAAAAAAAAATTATAAAAGCCACTGAAAAGCACATATCCCCCTATACTTTTAATTAATTACTTCTGTGTTTTCAATAATTTTTAAAATTTCGTTTCGGGCATATTCCATTTCTTTTTCAATTAATTCTTTATTTGATAATGCAGGAGTAATTGCAACCAATGCATTTTCAGCTCCAGGAATTATATAAAATAAAACCTCATAATCTTGTAATTTATATTTTATCTCTCTAAGACCTGCTTGTGAATATTTACTAATTATTATAAAAATATCATCCATTAGAGGTTTTATTATATCCCAAATTGTCATTATCTCAGGTTTAAAGTGTTCTTTATCAGGCATTACGCTTATCATATTATGCTTAGCAACCATACATGCAAGTATTTCATCATAGTTTAGTAGATTATTTAAAACCTCAAGTATTGGATCATTTTCCATATAAAATCATCTTAATCTGTATCTAAAATTAACTTATATTTTTGTAATTTAAATATATTTCCTATTCCTTAAAAAAATTGATATAGAATAAATAGGTTCTAAAAATAATAAAAATGCTAAAAATATCAATAATAGATGGTTATATTGATGAACCAACATGCCTAGGCATTCCACCATACATAAGTCCATATCCAAGATATATAGCTGGTTCTATATTGGATTTTAATGATAAGGCAAATATTTCTTATTTTACAATAGACCAGATTAGAAATAATATAAAAAATTTAGATTTTATATCAAGAACAAATATTGTTATTACAATAGCTGGGACATCTGTACCTGGAAGATACTTATCAGGTTATCCTGCAAGTCCAAATGAACTTGTTTCAATCATGAAAAATTTAAAGAAACCTATTAAAATTTTATGTGGTCCCGCTGCTAAACATGGTTTTGGAATGACTGGTGGAAAAAAAACAAAAGATACAGATTTTATAAAAGATTTTTTTGATTTAATAATTAAAGGTGATGAAGAAATTGTAATCTCTCAGTTGATTAACTCAAACATTAATCTTGAAGCTATAGATCCTAATGAATGTAGAAAAAATGCATCAATTATTCGAAATTATGCAATCAAAGGAGCAAATATAGTTAAAAAACATCCCAATTTTCCTGATTATATAATTACTGAAATAGAAACATACAAAGGATGTCCTCGAAGCATAGTTGGAGGCTGTTCTTTTTGTAGTGAACCATTTAAAGGTCCACCTAATTTTAGACCAAGCAAAGATGTTATTGATGAAATAAAAGCACTTTATGAAAATGGGATTAGACATTTTAGAATTGGAAATCAACCATGCATTTTTTCATATATGTCAAAAGATGCAGATAAAGAAGAGTTTCCAAAACCTAATCCTGAAGCACTTGAAAAACTATTTAAAGGTATTAGAAAAGTAGCTCCAGACTTAAAAACACTTCATATAGACAATGCAAATCCTGGAATTTTATCAAGATACCCTAATGAATGTAAAAAAATTGCTAAAACTATAATAAAATACCATACACCAGGTGATGTTGCTGCATTTGGTGTTGAAAGTGTTGATCCCCTGGTTATTGAAAAAAATAATTTAAAAGCATCTTCAGAAGAAGTGTTATCTGCAATTAAACTTCTCAATGAAGTTGGTTCAAAAAGAGGGATAAATGGTATGCCTGAACTTCTTCCAGGAATAAACTTTGTTTTTGGTCTTGAAGGTGAAACAAAAAAAACATATGAAGAAAATTATTTTTTTCTAAAAAAAATCCTTGATGAAAACCTTTTAATTAGACGAATTAACCTTCGTCAAATTATTACAATTCCCGGTACAAAAATGTATAATATCGGTAGTAAGATAATTTCTAAAAACAAACATTTATTTAAAAAATTTAAAAGAAAAATAAAAGAAGAAATTGAAAAACCAATGCTAAAAAAATTAATTCCTTTTGAAACTGTTTTAAAAGAGGTATATACAGAAAAACATAATGGTAAACTAACATATGCAAGACAAGTTGGAAGTTATCCAATTCTTATTGGTATACCTGGAGTGCTTGATTTAAAAAAATTTTTAGATGTAAAAATTGTAGATTACGGTTATAGGTCTATTACTGGAGTTCCCTTTCCACTTGATATTAATATTGCTCAAATGGAGACATTAATATCAATTCCAGGAATAGGACAAAAAAGGGCTCTTAGAATTTTTGCAAATAGACCCTTTAAAAATAAAGAACAATTAATAGATTGTTTGGATGATATAGATGTTACAAAAAAATTTCTAAATTTTGTTAATATAAATCAGTGAGATATATATATGGTTTTATTATACAGGTTGTTAAAATGGAAGAAACTTACTTTGATTCACTTGAAAAAAAGATCAATTATGACTTTAAAAATAAAGTACTTCTAATAAATGCGCTAACTCATAAAACTTATGCATTTGAAGCAGAAAATCCATTGGAGTTTAATGAACGTTTAGAGTTTTTAGGAGATAGCATTCTAGGTTTTATTATTGCAGAGCAATTATATAAGGAAAATAAATATTTTTCAGAAGGGGAACTGACACGTAGAAGGTCAATTCAAATAAATAATAGATTTTTAGCAAAAAAGGCTAATGAAATAGGTTTGGGACGATTTTTACTTTTTGGAAAAGGCGAAAAAAAACAAAATGGAGATAGAAATCCAACAAATCTAGCAAATGCTTTAGAAGCATTGATTGGTGCAATATATCTAGATTCAGATCTTGATAAAGTTAGGGAGTTTATATTTGATAATATTTTTTATTAGATTTATTATTGTACAATATAAACATTATTAACAGTAAAGTATAATAGAAATATATATTAATTAAGGAAACCTTTAAATAAAATCATAACTATTATTATAATTAACATATGTTAAGAAGGGGGTAGAAAATTGAAAAAATTAATACCATTTTTTGTGGTAGGAATATTCGTCCTTAGTGGACTCGGAGCAGTTGCCGGTACTGATATTGAAGATGAAAAAATTGTGTCTGAAAAAATCTTTTTTTCACAACCAAATGTTATTAATGAGAATAATTACGTTTCATTGGATGTTTCTGAAGCAAATTCATTTATTATGGAACAAGGTAAACCATTGCTTCCTAGTTATATTGAAACATTTACATTTCCTTTTGGTACAAAAATCAATAAAGTAACATGTAAACCTACAAATATTCAGACTCAAACCTTGTCAAAAGAATTAATGCCAACTCCAAAAGCAGTTCAAGTTGGTATGACAGTTTCAAACAAGGAACAAAAAATAAATTATGGAACAGAAACTTATCCTTCAAATTGGTTTGAATATGATGTTTCTTGTGGATTATACAAAGGGGACAGAAGAATAATTGTTGAAGTTGAAATATGTCCTATGAGGTATAATCCTACTGAGAAAACAATTGAATGGACAAATCAAGTTGATATCTCAATTGACTATGAGGAACCTGCTAAACAACAATCTGGAGCTGATCAATATGAGCTTGTTGTTATCGGACCTAACGAATATAGCGATGAAATTGCACCTTTGATTACCCATAAAAATGGAAGAGGAGTAACTTCAAAATTTGTTGGTCTTTCTGAAGTATATGGTGGAACTGGAAGGGATAATCAGGAAAAGATAAAATATTATATTAAAGATGCAATTGAAACTTGGGGAACTACCAATATTTTATTAGTTGGTGGTAGTTCAACACTTCCAGCAAGAGAAACCCATATTTATATAGAAGAAGAAGATGATCCACCACACTCATATCCAGAGGTTTTTGTAAGCGATTTATATTATGCAGATATTTATAATGAATCAAGTGCTTTTTCCACTTGGGATACAAATTCAAATAATATTTTTGGTGAACTTGATTGGGAAGGTAACACAGATGAAATTGATTTAATGCCAGATGTATATCTTGGAAGAATTCCTGTAACAAGTGGAGGTCAAGTAACAACTATAGTAAATAAAATTAAAACATATGAAAACACACCTGCCTATCAACAAGATTGGTTTACCGATATGGTAGTATGCGGTGGAGATACATCTCCAGGATACCCACCATTAGAAGGGGAAAGAGTAAATCAATTTGTAATGGATATGATGGGTGGTTTTATAGCTGAAAAAATGTGGGTATCAAACGGAAGGTTAACAGGTTTAATCCCAAAGACTGGTGTTAAATTTATTAAAGATGGTATAAGTGAGGGTTGTGGATTTGTAGATTTCTCAGGACATGGAAATACTAATGTATGGGCTACACATCCAGAAGATGAGCATTCTTGGGTACCAACGCCAAATGGATATATCAGAAATACAGATATTGGTCAGCTTACAAATGGAAATAAATTACCGATAATTGTTGTAGAAGCATGTTCAACTGCCAAATTTAACAAAGATATAAATACCTTTAATTTTGCATTTTTACACAATTCAAATGGTGGCGGAATTGCTTCATTTGGAGCTACAGGTCTTGGCTGGGGATATGTTGGAAATGCTGTTACCCAAGGTTTAATTGGAAAAATGGGACTTGATACTTTCAGAGGCTTTGCATTAGATGAAGCAGTAACTGTCGGTGAAATGTGGTATAACGCACAGGACAGATATATAGACCCATCTATGGAACCAATGGATTACAAAGTATCTGAAGAATGGATTTTATTTGGAGATCCAACCCTACAAGTTGCAGATGAATCAGATCCACCAAATAAACCAACCAAACCAAGTGGACCAACAGCAGGAAAACCAGGTAAAAAATATACATATTCAAGTTCAGCCATTGACCCAAATGGAGATCAAGTTTACCTATTATTTGAATGGGGTGATGGAACAACAAGTGGATGGGTTGGACCATTTGGCAGTGGAAATATGGGTTCTGCTGATAAAGAAGCAAGTCAGCAAACATACAGTCGTTATTCATACAAATTCTAGAGAGATATCCAAACCTATTTCCGATATTAAGAAACCTATTGGGACTATAATTAGTCCTTTTTCTTTTTTTCTTTTAAAAAGTTTTATAAAGACATAATTACTGACTCTAAATATGCAGGAGAGATTAAAGGCTCAGATAACAATTGGTTTATTAGCCTTTTTTGCAAGTGTATGGATTATATTTGAACAATCAAGAAATTATCAGAATCCATTATATTCTGTCGGAATTATTATTTTATTATTAGTAGTAATGCTTATATTATCCTATATTATAATTGCGATTTTAGATTGGATAAATATCTTTGATTTAAAAACAAATGCTATCCTTACTTTTATTGTATTATCTGTATTTATGATTAATTTAACAATTTATTTATTGATAAGATAATAATCATTTTTTATTTATTTTACTAAGTAGATCTCTAAAGTTTTCTTCACTTTCTCTTAAAATTTTTTCTACAATTTTATGATCTGTATTATTTTTAATTACGAGAGTTCCGCCTTGTTTTCCATCTTCAAATGTCGTTGGTACAACCTTTACTTTAAAAAAATAATTATTCTTATTTTTTTGAAAATTAATATCTTGAATAAAATTTTTACCCTCTAGAGCCTCATTTATACCAACAAGAAGTTCTGTATTATTTTTAAAAACTTTTTCTATTATATTATTTATTCTATGACCAATTACTTCCTCTCGATTCAGTTTTATAAAATGTAAAAAAGAATTATTTACAATAGTTATTTTTAAATTAGTATCAAATACTAATATGTAATCTGATGTATAATTTAGCATATCAAATATTGGAACTCGACGTGATGGAAAAAAAACTTTAGCAGGACCAAAAGTAATCATTTCTACATGGCCAGATATTCGCATTATATCCAAATATTTTGCAACAGAATTTCTATTTATTTTTATTTTTCTTGATATATCAGTTACCGTCATCCCTTTAGGATTTTCTTTTAATACCTTCTTAATTAAAGTAATCTCTTGTTGGTAACCATCCATTATTAGGGAATCAATTGATTGCTATTTATGCATTTCTGTATTGATTTGCATTATTGCAATGCAATTAACGAAACATTTATATAAGAATAATTACATACTGGTATTGCAAGGCGTATATGCCTTGCATAAGGTGAGGGGTAATGAAAAACTTCGTCTATAAATCAGTAACGGTTTCATCTTCTTGGATAGTCAATATGCGATTTACTACAGATCCTATCGTTGCTGAAAAACTTGGGGGATTATTAACGTGCCGATCAAGTTACGAAGTGCATCCCATTCCAGATTTTATTTCAAACTTGCCGGCGCAGAAATTTTTTATTAACTCTGAAGCCAACTCATTTCCTCCTCTCCCTTCCCCATCTTCTTCCTAGAAATCATGAGAGGTGCAAACCCATCAAACATCCCATCTCTCATTTTTTTTAATAAAATTATCAACAATATTATAAGAAAAATCAATATTCTAAATATTTGATGTAAAAATGAAAGTAGCAATAATAACAATGAGACCGGAGATTGCAAACAAAGAAGCTAATCTTCAGAAGATGAAAAAGTACATAGAAAAGACAAAAGCAGATATGTATATATTTGGAGAACTTACAATCTGTGGATATCATGTTAAAGATGAACTTCGTGATATCGCTGAAAAAATTGATGGTCCAATAATTAAATTTGTTAAAGATTTAGCAAAGAAAAATAATTGTAATATTGTTTTTGGAATGCCGCTAAAAGATAGTCAAGTTAGAGGATTGATTTATAATTCAAGTATTTTTGTTCATTCTAATGGAAGGGTTGATTTTTATAACAAATGGTTTATGCCCACAGTTGGACCTTTTGAGGAAAAAATATTTTTTGAAGAAGGGGAAACCCTAAATATTATTGATACTAAATTTGGCAAGATTGGTTTAATTATTTGTTATGATATTTTTTATCCTGAACTTTGTAGAGCTTATTCTATGCTTGGAGCAGATATTATTATTTGTTTATCTGCAACTCCCTCTGTTACCAGAAAATATTTTGAAACAATAATTCCATCAAGGGCAATTGAAAATACTGTTTACTTTATTTATGTAAATCTAGTTGGAACGCAAGAAAATCTTGTTTTTTGGGGTGGATCAGAAATAAGAGACCCTCTAGCAAATCAAATACTTAAAGCACCATACTATAAAGAAAGTATCAAAGTATGTAATATTGATTTAAAAAAAGTTGATTTTGCTAGAGCAAATAGACCATTAATTAGGGATATTAGACCTCAAATTTATAATGATTTATATTACATATCTCGCAATCATAAAAAACCTACAAAAAAATAAGTAGAAAGTAATATTTACAAAAAGTATTTACATACAAAAAGTATTCGGGAAACCTATCCCTTGTTTTTTTGTTTGTGGGGAGTCAAACGATGAAGGGTTTCAGGGAAACAAATATTCACAAACTTGATTTAATTGCCATAAAAATTAGAAAGCATATTATTGATATGCTTTATAGAGCAAAATCAGGTCATCCAGGTGGATCACTTTCTGCTGTTGATGCACTTGTAGCACTATATTTTGCTCATATGAATTATAATCCAAAAAAACCAAATGATCCAAATAGAGACCGTTTTATTTTAAGTAAGGGCCATGCTGCTCCAGCACTTTATGCAGTATTATCAGAATGTGGATATTTTGAGGTAAAAGAATTGAAAAAACTTAGAACAGTAGATTGTATGCTACAAGGTCATCCAGTTTGTAGATGTACACCCGGTGTTGAGGCATCAACTGGTTCTTTAGGGCATGGTCTTTCTTTTGCAAATGGTGTTGCGTTAGCAGGAAAACTTGACAAAAAAGATTACATGGTATATGTAATGCTTGGAGATGGTGAAACAGGTGAAGGGCAAATATGGGAAGCAGCAGCAGTTGCATCACATTATAAACTTGATAATATAGTAGCAATGATTGATAGGAACTTTTTACAGATTGATGGTCACACAGAGGATGTATTAAAATTAGAATCAGTTAGAGACAGATGGAAATCATTTGGTTGGTATGTTATTGAAACAGATGGTCATGATATTGGAAAAATTATAGATGCATTAAATGAAGCAGATGCTCATAAAAGACAACCTTCAATGATTATTTTAAACACAACAAAGGGAAAGGGTGTTTCATTCATGGAAAATAATGTTGACTTTCATGGAGTCCCTCCAAATGAAATGGAAAGAAATATTGCAATTGAAGAACTAAACAATGAACAGAAAAAATTGGAGGCTTTACTATGAATAAAAAATTGATGGTTAATCCTAGAAAAGCCTACGGTGAAACATTAGTAAAACTTGGTAAAAAATTTAAAAATCTGGTAGTTCTTGATGCTGATCTTTCAAAATCAACAAAAACAATTATGTTTGCAAAAGAATATCCTGATAGATTTTTTGAAATGGGGATTGCAGAAGCAAATATGATTACAACTGCAGCAGGTCTTGCATCATGTGGAAAACTTCCATTTGTAAGCACCTTTGCTGTATTTGCAACAGGTAGGGTTTATGACCAAATCCGTATGGATATTGCATATTCTCGAGCAAATGTGAAAATATTTGCAACCCACGGTGGAATAAGCGTTGGAAAAGATGGAGTTAGCCATCAGATGATTGAAGATATTGCTCTAATGAGAGCACTTCCATATATGACAGTAATAGCACCTAGTGATGCAACACAAACAGGTAAAATTGTTGAATTAATGGCTGAAAAAGAAGGTCCAATGTATGCTCGAGTGGGACGTGCAGATGCTCCATTAATTTATGAAAAAAACGATTTAAATGGTATAAACCTTGGAAAAGGAATAACGGTAAAGGATGGATCAGACTGTACAATTATTGCAACAGGAACAATGGTAGAACCAGCAATAGAAGCTCAAAAGGAACTTAAAAAAGATGGAATATCTCTAAAAGTTATAGACATGCATACAATTAAACCACTAGATAATAAATTAGTAATAAAATGTATAAAAGCAACAAATGGTATTATTACTGCTGAAGAACATTCAATAATTGGAGGACTTGGATCAGCTGTTGCAGAATTAATTGCTGAAAATAATTTTTCAACTAAATTTATTAGAATGGGAATCAAAGATATTTTTTGTGAAAGTGGAAATCCACCAGATTTACTTGAAAAATATCAGTTAAACATTAAGTATATGGTTAAAAACGTAAAAAATATGTTAAAATAAAAAAATTTTATTTATAAACTACTATTGTTAATATGTCATTATCCTTTAAAACGTGATCAAGACCCACTTTTTGAATTTCATGTTTTGCAGATGGTCCTGAAACAGATGCATATCTAAATTTATTCTTAAAATCTCTATGTAGTTTTTTGCATGCAACTTCAACAGAATCACCTTCCTTTAAAATTAAGGGTTCATCAAAATCAGTTTGTTTACCAATAGGTTTCATATAAATTCGAATGAATTTTAGCTTCTCAAAAATTTTCTCTTTAAGCTTTTCAAGTCCCGTACTATTTTTTGCAGAGATTGCAATAACCTCCCAATCTTTCTGTTTTATTTCTCTTAATTTTGTGGATAATTTTTTACTACTTATCAAATCTGATTTATTTAAAATTACTAGCGCATGAATATAAATCCTATTTTCTAAAAAAGAATCTATGAGCTGATCTTCGTTTATATTTTCACGTATAATAATATCTGCATTTGTCACATATTCCGAGGAAATAGTTTTTACTAATTCATTGTCAATATATGTTAGTTTTACTGTGGATGTAACATTAATACCACCATGACCAGTTTTTTTTACAACTACATCTGGTTTTTTTTGATTTAATCGAATTCCTGCGCTATTTAATTCTTTTGTCATAATTTCTAGATGATCATTATTTTGAGGATCTATCATAAAAAGAATAAGGTCAACATTTCTGATTGCAGAAAGAATCTCTCTTCCACGCCCTTTTCCAATTGATGCTCCAGTAATAATACCTGGTAAATCTAAAATTTGAATATTTGCTCCTTTATAACTCATCATACCAGGAATAGCATCTAGGGTTGTAAAATCATATTCACCAATTCTGCTTTTTGCATCTGTTAATCTATTAAGAAGAGTACTTTTACCAATGCTTGGAAATCCAATAAGTCCAACTGTTGCATCACCTGATTTTTTTAATCCAAAACCTTTTCCCTTACCACCAGCACTTTTTCTTTTTTCTAATTCTTGTTTAAGTCTTGCAATTTTTGCTTTTAATTTACCAATATGGTGCTCTGTAGATTTATTTTTTTGAGTATTGAATATTTCATCTTCAATATCTTTTATCTGTTTTTCAATAATTGAAGTGTCCATAGGTTAAACTTCTGATATACAAAGGAGTTTAATAAAAATAGTTATTAAAAAGTTCTTTATTTAATATTAAAATTTTAAATCATTATAAAAACACAAAATAAAATAATTCTTTATTTGGAACAAATGTTGCATATAACATTTGTAATAGAAATATTTAAATTTAAATATAATATACATAATACACAAAATAATTTTGAGGGAGGAAAAAAGAAAATGAAATATAGAAAAATTTTGAATGGAGCAGTTGTTTTGTTAGTATTTTTAGTACTATCGATTTCAAATCTATCAGCTATAGCAAATATTCCGATGGATTCGTCAATAGCAATAAATCAAATGAATAAATCATCATTTGAGTCTTCACCACCACCGGGGACTTATTATCTTCAACTTGCGGAAAACTTTACAAAAGGAACCATCCCCCCCACAGGTGGTAAATATGGGGATTGGACAATTAATAGTACTGGTGGATTATTGTGGGGTAATTGTGCTTTTCACTCTAAAAGTCAACCTTATTGTACAAAAATTGAACGTGGATCTAATATTATAAAAGATTTAGATGGTTGGTTGATCACACCGAGTTTAGATTTCAGTGAAATAAAGGATTTAAAAATTTATCTGGATTTTTGGTTTAGGGGACATTTTCATTTGGCCTACGAAAAAAATTTTGTTGATTATAATGTTAAGGTTTCAGTT
>SMTZ1_10001010_pt1 | contig 28423 bp, 26 predicted proteins | sample DeeMarSWOR136_30_FD_25667 | JGI IMG/M metagenome (IMG submission 25667)
GGATCAGATGGAGATGGAGATGGAATAGGAGATACACCATATCCCATTCCTGGCGGTGATAATGAGGATAGATATCCATTGATGGAACCATATGGTAATTGGAATTTTCCACCTATCGCTAAATTCATCTGGACTCCCACGCATCCAGATCCAGAGGAAACAATTCTTTTCAACGCTTCAAAGAGTATTGATTATGATGGAAACATAACTCTTTATGAATGGGATTGGGACTATGATGGAATATTTGATGAAAACCATACCATTCCAACAGCTATACATATATTTGATGAAGCAGGTCATTATCAAGTTACTTTAAGAGTTAAAGACAATGATAATCTAACTAACAGTAAAACAAAAACAGTTAGAGTTGGTAACTTACCTCCACAGGCTCCAAATATCACAGGACCAAGCTATGGAAAACCTGGAGTTGAATATACTTTCTGCATCGACGTGATTGATCCTGATGGAGACCAAATATATTGTATATGGAAATGGGGAGATGGAACATCAAGTGAATGGCTTGGACCATATAACTCAGGGGAAACCATCTGTGCATCACATAATTGGTCTGAAGAAGGAGTTTACGAAATCAAAGTAAAACTCAAGGACGAGTATGGCACTGAAAGCGACTGGTCTAATCCACATATAATAACCATAGATGGTGGCGTTCCAAAAGTAGAGATTACAAGACCATCGAGAGCAATATACATAAAAGACAGAAGGATAATCCCATTTATAGTACCAGTAATATTTGGAGATATACAAATTTGGTTTTGGGCTGAAGATAGCTTATCCGGATTAAACCACGCTGAACTATACATAAATAATGAATTAAAAGGAGTTTTTACTAGCATTCCAAAAAGTTGGACGTGGAATGAAACAACTCCATTGAAATATAGATATGTGATAAAATTAATTGCATATGATAACGCTGGTAACAATGCAACAAAAAAGATAACCGTATGGAGATTTTTCTAATAACAAATTAAGGAGTGAAATAGAATGAAAGCTAAGAAAGGCTTAGCAATCTCTACCATACTTCTTTTCATAAGCATAAACGTTATTCCATCAACTAGCGCCAATTTTGAAAAAACATCCTTATCCTTTGATGGTAAAACCTTGTATGTTGGAGGTAGTGGAGAAGGTAATTATACTAAGATTCAGGATGCAATAGATGATGCTGGACTCTTTGATACAGTTTATGTCTATGATGATAGCTCACCATATTATGAAAATATTGAAATAAGAAAAGAATTAACAATCATTGGTGAAAACAAAGAAACAACAATCATTGATGGCAGTGGAAGAGACACTGTTGTCCATCTTGATGGTGTTGGAGCAAAAATCACAGGATTTACTATTCAAAATGGTGGCGGTAGAAAATATTATGATGCTGGAATATTAATAGATGGTCCAGATAATATCGTTACAGGCAACATCATAAAAAATAATAAAAAAAATGGTGTTTATATTTTGAGTTCACGAAATATTATTTCAAATAATATTATTAAAAATAATAACTACTTTGGTGTCAGTATCGGCTATTATAGCGGTTCTAATAATATTATAGTTGATAATATCTTTGAACAACATGATAGTATTTACATAGATTGGTTTAGTAACTATGACACACATATAATTAAAAACAATATAGCTAATGGAAAACCAATCCGCTGTTATAAAAATGAGAACGATGTAATTGCCCCTGTTGAAACATCACAAGTAATCCTGATTAATTGTAATAATTTTACTATCCAGAATGTAGATTCTTCTGGTCTAGATATTGGTGTATTGATTATTGGTGATTCCTCAAATAATCATATTCGGGATTGTACTATTATGGATAATACCTGGGTTGGTGTATTGATAGTTAGCTACAAAGGAATTAATAATAATATTTCAAATAATATAATTGCTAATAATTATTATGGTGTTTTGATAGTCGATTCAGAGTACAATACATTGTACGGCAACACTGTAGATAGCAATTATTTTGGTATCTATATAGAACCTTTTGCAATTCCGGGTAGTACTTCAACCAAACATGACTATCAATTAGGGGGTACCGGTGATTATAACAATATTTTTAATAATAATATAACCAACAACGAATATGGTATTTTTCTATCACATAGTTCCCATAACAATATCTCTCAGAACTATATGAAACAAAACGAGCTGGGCATATGGATATTTGCTAATTATGACTATGGAGGTGTAAATAACACTGTTTGTCAGAATAATTTTTTAAACAATAGAAATGGGATTAGTATATCCGGTGCTGTTGGTGGTCCAAATGATAATAATATTTATCAGAACGACATCAGAAGCAATAGAAATGGGATTGGTATAGGTGGTGGTGTTGGTGGTGGCGCCCACAATAATAATATCTATCGGAACAACATTACGAATAACTGGAAGGGACTCAACATATGGGGATTACTTGAAGGTGCTTATGATAATAATGTGTATCAAAACAATTTTATCGGTAATATTAGAAATGCAAAAGACTCCAGTAATAGTCAATATGATGCAAACTATTGGGATAACTGGATTGGACTTAAAATTGAATTACCGATTTTTCAAAGATTCCCAAAGATAATATTTGGTTTTTTTAAATTGAATTTTGATTGGAATCCAGCATTAGAACCATATGATATACCAGGTAGTAGTAGTTTTGTTGGTTGTGGTATAAAATGAAGAAGATATTGATTTTAGGAATAATTGTATTGTTTATTAGTATGAGTGGTTTAAACAGTGTCACATCAAAAGATATTTCAATTTCTGATGATAAGATAGTGAAAGATAATAACGTGATTGAACAGATGGATAATAATAAGGAGATTATTACACATATATCTGGTTATGTTGGGTTGAATTATTGTAAATCGGAGGGGATTTTATTAAAGAAAGTTGAGTTATGGACTATGGGTAATCCATATTGTTATCTAGAAATTACTGGATATAAAAAACCTTTATTTCCTTTAGATGATTGTAAATTTAATGCAAATCCAACACATATTATCGCTGAACGATTCTTCGGTTTGATTTTATGGAGTGACAATTGGTATTATACTGTAAGTGGATTTGCAATTGGTAATATAGATTGGGAGTGAAATATGAAGAAAATCCATGTAATTGGAATCATTTGTTTATTCATTGGAGTTAGTATTGCACCAAGTATTACATCTATAGATATTTCAAAGACTGAGACTTCAAATAGTAATGATTTGGTTGAAATAAACTTGCAACTCTGTAAAACAAGTGGTATTGAAGACCATAAAATGTATATTACAGAGGAGCAGGATGAACAGTTAGACGTTCTTATTAAAAGTTTCAAAGCAGATTTAGATAATGCAGAAACAAGGGAAGAGACAATAGAAATCTATAAAGATATGGTAGTATCATTGGATGAACTTGGTTTACTTCCTGAGAGTACTAATTGTAAAGAAGTACAGAAATTAGTAACAGGGGATAATAGTTTTAGTAAGGTTAAAGACTTTGTAGAAGATAAGAAACCTATAATTATAAATCGTTTAGCAGAAAAACATAAGGAAAGTGAGGAAACATCAGGAGAACTTGAAAACTATCTATGTCTTATAGCAGGACAAACATCAAAAACTAGTTTTTTTGGTTTAATTGGAAAGACTTTACATAAAATAGTAGAATTCTTTGAAAAATATGAATATTATGATATTTGTTTGTTATTTTTATTGTTCATGGCATTTTATGAGGAATTTTATACATGGTTAAATCCCCTTCCAATTAGAGCTGATATACTTTTTGGATACACTGAAATCTCAATTCCACCTGGTGAAATATATTATCATCCTTCTAAGGGTTGGGTGCATACAGTTGGTTCACTTGGTATAAAGGATTTAGATGGTTCATTTTATGGAAAAATATCATCTATTGGATATCCTCCAGGATGGACTATATACATAGGTGCAACAGGATTCACTGGAATAAGAATGATTGGAAAGAATTTCTATCTAGGAAGAGCTCTAAAAGTAAAACTAGGTTCCGATAAACCATAGAGGTTTGGTTAAAAGATAGTTAAAAATAATATGAGAGGTGAATAAAGATGAAGGAAAAAATATGTAATCAAAAGGAATGTATTCATTATAGTGAGGAAGAGGACGACCATTGTAAGTATGGTGTTTTTGAGCGTTCAATCTGTACTTATGATGAGAACTGTCCAGCATTTGAATTAGATAATTGAGATAAAAATGATAATTAAAAGATATATATACGTGATTGTATTTGGAACTATTTTTTTGTTTTTTAGTAATATAGCATCTCCAGTTATTACAGCAGTTGATAAAGATATAGATGATATTGATGATAAATCAGGAAGTTATTCTAAGATTGGAACTTCAGATAATTATACAGAAATTTTTACACAAATTGTTGGACATTTAGATTATATAAAAGCAAAAAGAACAGGTATTTTTATTCACTTTGGTGTAGAAATGGAGGCTTATTTTTGGGGTTTAACAATAAAGGGATTAAGATTTCCCTTAGAATCTTTTGAAGAGGATGTCGATTATGTAAAAGTGCCATGTTTAATAGGTATGATTCATACTCAAAGATCCCCATACTTTGTTTATGGTTTTGCCTTTGGCAACATTGAATGGAGTTGAAAACATGAAGAAAAATTTTGTTGCATTTCTTATTGGATGTATATTACTATTTGTTATATTTAGTTCTATATCAGTTAATTCAGAACCTATAAGTCCCAGTCCATTAAAAGCTCCAAAATCAGGATTATACAATTTTATACCACCGATAATAAATTATTTTAAATACGGTATATTTCGTTCATCTACAGAAATCCTTCGAGATTGGAGTGATAAATCATTTACAAATACTACCTTAATGATTATTGGTAGTGGAATTGGATTTCGTCCTAATCTTAATTGTACTATTTGGATTTATTCCCATGTTCCATGTCCAGGTAAGGTTCATGTGTATTTAGATGGAGAGTTTTATGATACTATCTATGCACACTGGCCAGGTGGTCCAATGTCACGACGAGTTTATGATTTACATTACTATGAAAAAGGTTTTCATAGATTAACATTTATTGCTGGTGATAACTCTTCCAGTGTGAATATGGATGTCTTGGTTGGTTTTAAAGGATTTTTAACTAACATTCTACCATATTTATTGTAGGATTTTTTATATAAATTGAAAAGAACTCTTTAGATGCTTTTTATTTAGGTTATGCATCAATGTAAAAATTGATTAGAAAAGCCCTGAATAAATCAATCAAATAATACTAAATTTTTAAATTTTATAAAAAATGGTAATTTAGAAATTGAGTTTATCTTTTAATAAGAGAATCTGAGATACTAACGAATTAATATATTATTATTAAAACTAAACTTTTCATCTTTTTTTTGATATGGTTTCAATCTAGGGTTAAAGTCAAAATTAAGCCAAAAAACTTGTGGAACTATTGATAAAATACCCATTATAGGATAAGGTAAAATCCGTCCAGTATCCCAATAATTTTGATTCCATTTATTTTTTATTGATAAAAAGAAAAATCCGTGAAATGTATTATTATAGAAATTATTATTAGTAATTAAATTACTAAAAGAGAGTGCAATATAAACCCCCCCACTTACAATATTTTGATTTCCATTATTTTCAATCGTGTTTCCAAAAATTAGATGACAGGTTTCTAGTTGAGTAATCGCTCCATAGATATTTACTCCCCACATGAAATTTTTACAGATTATATTATCTGTAACTGTACAATTATAAGAATATGTTTTTAACCAAACACCATCGAGCCCATGCATGATTTTGAATCCCATTATTAGAACTAAAAAGGATTCAACAGTTATTACCTGACTTAGATTTTGCCCGCAAATAACCGGATATCTATTTGTTTCACCTATCAATTTGATCGATTTATTAATTAAAATATTTTCATAATACGGTGAACTATATTTATAAACAAAAACAGTGTCTCCAGGATTTGCATCATTTATTGCATCTTGAATGGTTGAGTAATTACCCGGCCCACTCCCACCAACAAGTAATGTATTTTCGTTTTCAAAAGATTGAATTTTAGGATTATTGTTTATAGTTATATTTTTTTTAATTTTTAAACCACAACTTGTAGTGAAACTAGTTAAAAGGAGGATTATAATTATTACATAAATTATACTTCTTAAAAGTACTATTTTTTTATTGATAATTTTTCGCCTCCTTTTATTAATACAATATGGCTTATTAATATAAAAAGTTTTCAATTAAAAAAATAATATTTATAATTATTACATAATTTTATATATTGTTAAACTCATGAGATATTGCAGAGGGAGGAAAGGTATGATGAGAAATGATACCGGTAATAAAGCTTTGGTACTTGGTATTATTGTATTGTTTTTCTGTATGAGTATTTCAACATCAATTGGAACAAGAGTTATAAAGAAATCAAATTTTCCTCTTTCTAATGGTAAAACCTTATATGTCGGAGGAAGTGGACAAGGGAATTATACAAAGATACAGGATGCAATAAATGACGCAAATGAGGGTGATACAGTGTTTGTATTTGATGATAGTTCACCATATTATGAAAACATTGTTATTGATGAATCAATAAATCTGGTTGGTGAGGATAAAGAGACAACGATTATAGATGGCCAAAGAAATGTAGTGGTAAAGGTTACTGAAGATGATGTCACAATCATAGGATTCTCGATAACAAATGCGTTAGGTTTCCCACATATGGGAATATGGGCAGATAAGGTTGATTACTGTACATTTTCAGACAATATTATTTATTCAAATTACTACGGGATAGAATTATATGGTTCCAACAATCAAATAACCAACAATATCATTTATTCTATTACAAAGAATGGGATATACATTCCAAGTGGGGATTTTAATATTATTGCCAATAATATTATTCATTCAAATAATAATTGGTCAATATCAATCTTTAACAGTCCATGGAATCAGGGACGTAATAACATAATAAATAATTCAATATCGAATAATTATGGAGGAATCAAATTAATGTATTCTCCGAACAACACTATTAATCTAAATACATTTAAAAATAACACGGAGGGAATTAAATTGTTAGGGGAAATTCATCAAGGGGAATCCATAAATAATGTCATTTATCACAACAATTTCATAAACAACACAGTGAACGCCGAAGATTATTGTAACAATACCTGGGATGATGGAAAATATGGAAATTACTGGTCTGACTATGAAGAAAAATATCCAGATGCCAAAAAGAAATGGTGGAAAGGTATTTGGGACACACCATATGAGATAGAGGGTGGAAATAACAAAGACAATTATCCTTTAATAAAACAATGGCCTAATTTAAAATCCAGAGCTATAACAAGGGATACAGCATTATATAATTTTTACTGGTTTAGGTTTTTAGGACGGTTTCCATTGTTAAAACAACTATTTTTCGTTTACTCTTTATAATTTTTATATTTATTTATATGTCAAGAATTAGTCAATATTACATAAAAATCGTCAAAAAATATAATATTAAATTGGTATAAAAAAAGATTAAAATGGTATTACTATTTTCATGTCTGGTAATTAATATGGTAAAACCTAGAGTGCCTAAAGCATATGGAACAACTGGTGAGAAAGAAACTAGAAATTTTGATTTATTTATGAGAGGACTAAGAGACAAAGGAGCATTAGATCCCAGTAGATTAATCAATGCAGGTATTTCAAAAGGTGTTGTTTTACAAATCGGTCATGGTCCAGGATATACTGGTCTTGAATGGTTGAAAAAAACAGAACAAACAAGTCTTAAAGCACTGGACGTGAGCTCTGAAATGATTGAAATTGCTAAGAAAAACCTTAAAGAATATCCTGGTTTGGAAAATAGAATTGAGTATGTGAACTGTAAAGCAGACAACATGGTATTTGAAGATGAGTGCATTGATGGTGTATTTTGCAATGGAGAACTTCATGAGTGGCCAGACCCCGTTGCTGTTTTAAATGAGATCAATAGAGTTTTAAAACCAGGTGGTAGATATTTTATTACAGCTCACAATAGAGCGGTTAGTTCTCTTTCTTTAATGCTTGAAAAAAAAATTATTATGCGCGGTATGCCAGAAGATATTTGGCAAGAATATATGTCTGTAATTAATGCTTCATATACATATAATGAGTTAGAAGAAATTCTTAATAAAACCAATTTAAAAAAATGGCAAATAATTAAAAGTAAAAATGTAATGAGAATAGTTGGTGAAAAGATTAAGAGTTAAGGATATTGCTAATCTACCGCAGCATGATCTTAATGCTTATCTTGGAATTTCAGGTCATTTTGGTGGGTTAAAATCTACCCAGAAACTAATTGAACTAACAAAAATTGCAAATAACAAGCGAATTCTTGATGTTGGTTGTGGCATTGGTAATACTAGTTTTTATATTTCAAAAAAATTCAACTGTAATATAATTGGTTTTGATATATCAAAAATTGGGATTGAAAAAGCTTGTAAAAAAAATATGGTAAGTAAAAACATAAATTTTTTTGTCGCAGACTTACAAAATACTCCTATAAAAGATGAACGTTTTGATGCAATAATTGTTGAAAATGTGTTAACTTTATGTGAAAATAAGAGAAAAGCACTTGAAGAACTTGCAAGGATTACAAAACCTGGTGGTTTTATTGGTCTCAATGAAATTTTTTGGGCAAAAAAACCAGAATCAATAAAATATGATAAAAAAACAGGAGAAATAAAAGAAGAAACTAAAATTTATAAAACAAAAATTTTTGTTTTTCCAACATTTAATGAATTAATGGACCTTTTAAAAAAGTCCAAATTTAAATGTGTCAAATATTATGAATCTCCAAAATTATCATTTTTTGAAAAAATTCTTTTTTCTTTTAAAAATGTAAAAAAAATAATAATTTTTTTTAAGATAATGTATTTATCCGCTTTAAACAAGGAACTTAGAGAAAGATTTCTAATATCAAATAAACATCAAAATAGTATAAAGAAAGGAACTGAAGTTGGATTTGGGCTGTTTATAATTGAAAAATAATTAAAAATCCTTTGGGCTGATTGTACTGTACCTACCACCAACTTTATACAAGGCCATTGGTTCTGGATTTTTCTTTTTCATTAGTTAAAAAATATGATATAATAATACTTAAAACTTTTTTTTCTACTATTTTTTAAAGAAATTACCATTAATACAAAGACACTTGGGCAGAGTCATGATAAAAAATTTACAGAGTAAATGTCCAAATCTCAGTTTGTGCCGGAATATCTTCTTTTTCAATATCGATTTCATTTCCAACAGGATATACTTTAAATTTAGATTGTGCTAAAAATTGATCGATCCCTGCTATGGGAAGAGAAAGACCGCCAATTTTGTAATGCATTGGAATAATTATCTTTGGTTTTATTTTATTAATAACATCCCAGGCACCTTTATCATCAACTGTAAATGTTCCACCTATTGGAATAAATAAAATATCAACATCACCAATATCATTAATTACATTATCATCAAGGTCGTGACCTAAATCACCAAGATGACAAAATTTAATATCATCAATTTCAAATTTATAGATTATATTATTACCTCGTTTTGCTCCATATTCCTCATCATGGTATGAATCGATTCCTCTTATCTCAATATTTGAAATGTTTCTCTTTCGCCCATCTTTAATTACTTTTGATCCCTCTTTTTCTACAGTTTTAACGCTATTATGATCATAATGGTCATGAGATACCAAAATAATATCACCTGCAACACTTGGTGCTGGAATCCCAATTGATTTACCATCATGTGGATCGGTAACTAGCGTCAAATCATTAGTAATTTCCCAACAGGCATGACCATGCCACCTAATTTGTAACATTTTGTTCCTCCCCATTAAGTCATGCTAATGGCGAAATGATTATAAAAAAATTATGGCCGCAAACGACCAAATTTAATATAATCAATTTTATTTCCATAAACTCTTGCAAAAACAATTTCTTTGTTTACAGAATGAGCAAGTCTTACTGCTCTACTGATTTCAGGCCAAACACTCTTAAAATCTTTATCAACTACATGAACAAGATATTCAGCATGTGTCTTATCTGGATTTTTTGCATAAGCACGGAAATGAGCACCAAATTTGAATCCTGTTTTAACAATTAATCCACGATTTTTTAAATCCTTGAAAACAATTAATCTTAACTTAAAATCCGGTAGTTGTTTGTTTAATAAAATTTTTAGAGCTGACTTTGTGATTTTTTTCCCATTTGTATCCTTTAACTCAATGGAATTTTGATCTTGGAGGTATAAAGTTTCAATTAGGGAAAGTTGTAATCCCTCTCCAAAGGGCTTTCCGAAGAACTCTTTTTCAAACAATATTTTTGATTTACTTTTATCAAAAATTACAATTCTATCATTTAAAAAAATCCCATTTAATTTTTTATATTGATGTTTTTTAATGTCTCCTTTTATATCTACTATTGAAACATCATAATAGGTTATATCTCCTTCTTCATCAACAATTGCAAACCATAATTTTCTTTTTTCCTTTTCAGTTTCTTTCACTAAATTTCTGGTTAATTTTATATCTAAAATATCTCTTTCTGAAAAAACAGAAACAGAAAAACGCTTGTTATAATCATTGAAAGTAAAAGATGAATTTTCATTCAGTTTTATTGCATTGCCTCTATTTCTTAAGTCTTTAAAGACCAAATATTTAATTTCAAAACTCTGGATTTTTTTTGATGCGATTTTTACAAGTGTTTTAAAGTCAACTTTTTCTTTTTCACAAAAAATTTTAATTTTTTCTTCAGCAAGTAAAAAAACCCCTTCCAATAGATCAAGTTTTAGCTTGTTTTCAGCAATAAGTTTTCCTAAATGACTTTTACTGTATAGACGACCAATGTCTTTTGGTTTTATGACAATAATTTTATTTTCTTTTAATTTCCCAGTAGCTTGCATTATAAAAATCCATAATTGAAAGCATTATTTGTTTTTTTTGTAATAATCCTTAATGCTCCTTGGCATATCTTCACCAGAAAAATAGGTATTTTTCGGGGGTCTTTTTTTATTAAAATAAATTTGCGGTTCTTTTTTTGATTTATTTTCCCTAAATGATATCCCGCCGATAATTAAACCTATTCCCAAACCAGCAATTAAGGAAAAGATTGAAATAATTATTAAAATAAAAAGCCAATTTCCTGGAATAGAACTTTCTATATTCGGAAGTCCAACATATCTAGAAGACGCTGTTCCAATAGTGCTGTTTGTAAAACCTAAGACACCAGCAATCATTCCACTGTATTTGTAGTATAACAAGGCATTTTCAAAGTCTGATTCATTTGTAAGACTTTGGGCATATTCATAATAACTTACTGCTAATACTGGTTCTATTCCTTGTTCTCTACTTCTTGTAATTTTATTAAGAGCATTTTCACTTGCAAGCTCTATTTTTTCTTCAGGTTCAGTACCAATTATTTCAATTGCAAGATTTGCTCTTACTGTTGCTTCTAATGCTTCAAATAATGCAGCAGCAGGATAACCTTTCTCTAAATCATCTCTTGCAGATTCCAAAAGCTCTTCAGCATTACTTAAATAATTTGAGGAATCAGTAGTTGCAGATCCAATTTCCTGAAGAAGAATTCCTGAATAAATAGTTGCTTGTTGAGCATCTTCAATATATTCTAAAGTTAAATTTTCAATAGAGCTTCTTTCAAGATTTCCTGTTTCATTAAAAAATGAACCTATGTTTAGCCACCAACCAAAGCTATTACTTCTTTCTACTACAAATGAAAGTCTATATAAAAAATCTAAAATATCTGAATAAAAACTCAATCCATTATCATACATACTTTCTGCACTATCTAGATATTGTTTTGCTTCTGAAGCTCTTCTTTGTGCAGCACCTACAGTTTGTAAAGAGATATAACCCTTAATTTCTGCACTTTTTGCGTCTATTGATGCATTTTCATAAATAGATTTGACTTCAGTAATAAGATCTTCAATAAATGATTCGTAATCTGGGTCCCAATAGTCACATGCATATAGAACAAATCTTGAGTAAATTAAGGATTGAAAAGATTTACTTGTACTTGTATAATAGGTTTCATTTTCATATGCTTCTTCAGATTGTTTTAATCTTTCTTTTGATGTATCAAGATATTCAGCAATATCATTTTTATAATAGTTTGGATATTTGTTTGGTATACTTGAATTATCAAGTTTTAAATCAGCATTATCATAGGTTTGCTGTGCTTCATCAAGTAAAGTTGTTGCGAGTGGTTTCATCGAGTTAATATAATCTTCAGTTGTAAGATTGTTTACATTATTATTAAAAAAGAATCTATAACCTGTAAAATTTTCAAGAGCCTGATTAATATCTTCTACTTCTGTCACAGACATTCCATAAGTATTCATTGCATAATCTTCAACATTTCTTGTTACAGGTCTTGTAACAATTCTTGGGATTCCATTAACAATATCGGTTGTTGTTACCATTTCAGTATAGGTTCCTTGGCCATAAGGTACTAGAAAATGGCTAGCCCCAACTGAATTTGCTGCATCAATCTTCTGAATAATTCCTCCGATCGGCCCAATGCTTCCATCAGGATTTATCATACCTGTCATAACTGTTGTGTTACTCAATGCCCAGTTTTCCAATAAAGATATTGTTGCAACAGTCATAATTCCCCCCGCTGAAGGACCACCTATAATAGGTGATGAAGTTCTAACAACAAAAAAATAGTCAAAAGATGAAGGATTAATATCACAATTTTCATCATTTTCCACAAGAGCACTTGCAACTTTTACTGCGAGACGTGCTGATCCTTGCATATCTACTTCTGTTAGAGGTAAAGTATCAACAAATACTCTTCCACTACCATTACTTTGAATTGTGACAGTAATTGTGGAAATAACACCAACATAACCCTGATCGGTAATTGCAACTGCTGGAGCATAAACTGTTACATTTCTATAAATAATTGAGGCTCCACCTTCATAAATCTGACCTGGATATATTTCAGCCGAAACAAATTGGGGAGTCAATGGGCAAATCAATACTAACATCGCAATTATTGTTACAATCTTTCTAATTTTCATGATTTATACCAAGATTTATTAGTAGGGCGCATAAGTATAACTCATTAAAAAATGTTTTGACAGATTATATCTCTTTTTTAAGCAAATGGCGGTCTTATAAACTCATAAATAAGAATAAAAATTAAAAAGAGTGGATATTCTATGAATATCCACCTATCATAAGACTTGGATCACCAAGAAGTATCCATTGTGTCAAAGATTTTGCATGGTCTAAAAAGTCCATATCATATTGGTTGCAATAGGCATGTTGTGTGTTTATAAAGACATCACCAAGAATTGCAGCCCCATCGTTTTCATCATAGAGTTCTGCATATTGTTTGAAAAATTCTATGCAAATACCACCATCAAGTCCTTCAGTTGTACAATCATCTGCTATAGCACCATAACCTAAACCGGTATTTCCAAGCGTTGCAATTGCACCTCGTCCTCTAAGTTTGACTAGATACCATGAAAAACATTCAGGAACAGGACTTCCGCTACACCAAGAAAATTTCTTATTTGATCTATCTAACAGTGAATAAACCATTGAAACATTTATCTGGCTGTTATGACAACCTCCAATTAAAATAATTGGTAATTTGTCTTTATTTGAAATTTTGTTCATAGGAAATGTTGGAATAACTGCAAAACCTTTTGGCCCCCATTTAATATTTTCAATTGCTGGGATACTCCCATGCCTTCTATTTCCGGGGATTCCTGGAAAGTGATCAGTCCAAACTCTTGGACTTCCGTGACCAGATATAAATGCAAAACCACAACCAGGGTTTATTGAGTTAATTATGTCATCAGGGCCCGTTAATTTTCCATTTGATGCCCATACTATTTCTTTTTCGAAATCTTCTGGCATGTAATACAGTGCTCCTCCGCCACCATTTAGTGTTTTTTCTCCAGTGACCCATTCTCCTTCATAGTACATCTCCTGGTCATATCTCCATTCATCGAATACGGTTTCACCTTCTTCGTTAAGAATCCAAACATGCATATCTGTGATATTACCGTAGGGGCTTGGATCATATGTTTTTCCACGGATATGTAAAATTCCGTCAGTATAGTTTAAATTCGCCCAACCATTAATTGTATTCCCATATGCTTCTCTCTCTTCAGGTTCATAGGTAGAATCGTTATGGCCTAAGATATCTCCATCAGATACAGATACAATTTCTGCGATTGATTCTGTTGGATACCCATCAATTCTAAGATGGTCATCATGATTAAAGGTTAATTTTGTCCCTTTTGTCCTATCAAGAGTCACATGAATTACATCAGGAACTCCAAAGGGCTCATCATCTGTTTTACTCTGACCATATATTGTATATTTTCCATCTGTAAGATTATTTGTATCCCATTGAAAATCTAAATCATCTTGATCCATGAATCCATCGCCGGAGACAACAACCACTTTTTTAAACCATTCTTTACCATAGGTTGTTTTTTCATAGTTAATTATCTTATCTACTACCTCCATTACCTCTACAATATTTCTACATGCAAGTCTTCCAACAGATACATCAGGAACCATATCAAGGGTATCATTTTCAACTTCAGGATCTGGATAATTCCATGCGCCAATTATACCATCATCATTTGAATCCCAATCATCAAACACGCCTCCTTCTTTGTATACATCTGCATAATAAAGGTCTGTTACTACTCCAGGATCATGAAGTTTATCCACACTCAAGGGGTGTTCTGGATTGTCATAAAAATTATGATATCTAACTGGGATATACCAATCTTTAGCCCCATAATTCTTATGTTCTCTTGGATTTCCCCATATCTGACTATTTAAACCACCTACAAGCAAAACATATTTTATGTCATGATTTTCAATTGCATGTTGAATGAACAACTTTATTTTTTCTGGTTTATCAACTCCATTAAAGTCTTTGTATATCGATTGAGTAGTTTTTAGAAAGGTTTTGACACCATAATCATTCTTATGTTTTACAAGTCGATCAAGGAAAAGTGAAAACCGTCTGGGAGCAATTATTACCAAATCGTATGGATCTCCTGCAGAAAATGGATTTGTATCTGTTGGATCATAAGAAATTTTAATATCTGCAGATTCTGCAGCAAGTATCTTGTTTGATTTTGGAATATATTTTACAGGATAAAGAGAAATTATAACAGTTGTTACCCTTTCATTTTCATTATTTAATCCACAGACAACCTTATAACTATACCAATTAAGTGGATATGGGTCTTCACTTGAATAAATATTTTTATCTTTTTCAAAAATTATTGGATAATTTTTTTCTGATGCAATTAATGGTATATGTGGATAAGAAGGTCGAATTTCTTTTTCAATTTCACTTTCTTTAACATTATTAACTGTCACATCAACAACTACATTTTTCACTCCAAAAGGTAGCTCTACAGATTTAACAATCCTTGGTAATTTCGGTTCACCTGGATTTGTTAAATATGTTGTTGTATCCTCAAGGCCGATTTCAATATAATTACTATTACTTTTTTTTATATTGATTTGTGAAAATGTTAGTATTATAGTTTCAGATTTTTTTTCTAGTTTAGAATTATTGTCAGTATTTTTTATCGAAAGATTTGTATTAACAGCAACAGCCCCAAGTCCACTAAGGACCAATATTATTACTACTAAAATCGGTAGAATTTTTTTCATATTTTGCCTCCCTGATTTATATTTCACCGTCTTTATGTTAAGATAGTTTTTGTTTTATATTAATGTTTTTATAAAGAGGTTATAAACATTAAAATTTAAACTATTTATATACTTTTCCCCTTTTATATTTTAGGTTTGATATTATCAAAAAAAAATAAAAAAAAAGAAAAATTTGTATTATTTTCTTATTAGATCTAAAGAACTAAGTTCTGCAGATAGTTTTTCAACAGCAAGTGAGACATCCTCTGTTTGTCTTGCACCAGTACAGACAATTTTTCCAGAGCCAAAAAGTAACATTGCAACCTTTGGGTCCTTAATTCTATAAACAAGTCCTGGAAACTGTTCTGGTTCATACTCTACATTTTCAAGCCCAAGTCCCATTGCTACCTCATTTAGGTTTAGCTCAGTATTTAAATCAGAAATTGCTACAATATTTTGAATAACAATTTTTAGATTCTTATATACGTCGACACCCAGTTTTTTTAATTTTTCTGCGATGATATCAACAGTTTTTCTTACATCCTCTACATTTTTTGCACCAGTACAATTTGCTTTTCCACTTCTAAATAGAAGTGTTGCTGTTTTTGGTTCACTTAATCGATAAACCAGACCTGGAAATTGTTCTGGTTCATATTCTGCTTCCTCTAATGATTGTGCTATTACGTCTAAATCTAGCTTATCTGCAAAAGATGTAGACGCCACAATGTTTTCAACAATTACTTCTGGCATAATTTTTCAACTCCTTTTTATAAAGCTCCTATTGATGAAAGCTTTTCTTTCATCATATCTATTGCATTTGTTGCTATTTCAATATCATTAGTTCCAGTACATACAATTTTACCAGAACTAAAAACTAACAATGTTGCCCCAATATCATCCATTCTATAAATCAATCCCGGAAAATGAGAAGGTTCATAGTCCACATTTTCTAACAATAAACCTTTTGATATTGAACTTAGATGTAATTCCTTTTTAAGCTTTGATGATACAATAATATTTTTTATTTCTACATCAATATCGTCTTTTAGTTTTATGTCTACTTCTTCAAGTCTATTTACAAATTTTTTTATTACTTGTTCAACATCCTCAAAACCTTTTACACCTGTGCAGATCAATTTTCCACTTGGAAGAAGTAATATTACTGTTTTTGGGTCTTCAATTTTATATGTTAAGCCTGAAAATTCTTCAGGATTATAAATTGCTTCGGGTAATCTTTCATATATTTTTTTAATATCCAAATTGTCTGCAATTTGTGCATGAGCTACAATGTTTTCAATATTTATATCTGTCATATAATGCTGTCCTTCCCTCCCTGGAGTATTTAAAGGCCTTATAAACATTTCGTTTGTTATAAGGAGAAAATATTTTTATTGATATTTACCAAATATCATCAATATCCAAATCACTTTCATTATCATCTTTTTTAGATTTTTTCTTTTTTTTATTTCCATTTATCTTATCAAGCAATCCTCTGAATTCGTTTGTTTTATATTCTAATCTTTGTTCGCAGCTAGCAACGGCTAATTCTCCCCTAGTTCTTTCAATTAAATTTCTAACCATATCTTGCTTTTTCTTAATAGGAATAAGGCCAGAAGGATAATCAAAACGAATGATTACATCATAAATTTCTTCCATCATAGTTAAATAATCGTCTGCCTTTTTTGCTTCTCCTAATCTTATTTTATCAAGAGCTGTTCTTCTTAATTCACCAACAAGGTCACACAGTCCCATCAAATAAGAGCTATATGTTGCCTTAATTTCATCTGGATCTGGTAAATCTTTACCTTTCATGATATTATAAAGACAATAGGCCTCTACAACTTCTTGAGCTGCATTTTCAACAAAACCAGCATGATACAACTCTGGATAACCCTCAGTTATACTATAAAGGTCTTGTAACCTAGTTGATGATTTTTTTATATTATTTAATGCATCCTTCATTAAGTCTTGATGGATTAATTGAATTGCCCTTCTGCAACTAATAATTATTTCCCTTGAGGAGCGTAAGGCTTTTTCGCGAATTTTATCTTTACCGTTAATGTTTTTTTCAATTTTATCAACTATTTTATCTAGATTTTTCATTGTAAGCGACATAGAAGTAAGATATAATTATATTTTTTCATTAAAAATTATAAACAAAAAAATTATCTATCTGGCATAATCTATATATTTAACTCCAAGTCCAAAAACATGACCATTATTATGAAGTCCATAGAATTTTTCTATTGTAACCATACCTGTTTTTACTGAGCCAAATGTCTTATAGGGCATATCTCCCACATAGTACCAACCAACACCTGTTACTCTCATTGTTTTACTCCAATCTTCGTTTTTTAGGACCAATTGTCCCTTATTATTATATTTTTCTATCTCGTATGTTCCTGTAATTATCCCCCAATCAAAATAATCAATAAATTCACTTACTGGATTTGGTTCACTTTTTTCTACAGGGTTATTAGTATCTGCTGTTACATATGCAGTAAATGAAAATAAAAAAAGAAAGATAAATAATGAAATGATTTTACTTTTCATTCAAAATTAAAAGCACTCAATTATATTTAAAGACTATGTGACTATCATCACAATTCACATGAATTTTTTATTCACCCAGAAATCAGGGTCTTCCCCTTTTAACACCTTATTAATTTGTTCTGCACATACAGTACCTGCTCTTATTTGTCCTTCTTTAGTATTTGCTCCTAAATGTGGTGTTAATACTACATTTTCTAGTTGTAAAAGTGGATTGTCTTGAGGTGGCTCTTTTTCAAATACATCAAGTCCTGCACCAGCTATTTTACTGTTTTTCAATGCATCGTATAATGCTTTCTCATCCACTGTTCCACCACGCGAACAGTTGATAATATATCCTGTTGGTTTCATTTTTGAAATCATCTTTTCGTTTACAATGTAATGTGTTTTTGGTGTATGTGGTAAATGCAAGGAGATAAAATCAGAACTTCCCATGAGTTCTCCCAGATCATCAATTTTTTCAATCCCATCTTTTGCCATGTCTTCTTTTGAGATAAACGGGTCGTATCCAATTATTTTCATCCCAAAACATTTTGCAAGTTTTCCTGTAAGTCTACCAATATTTCCTGTCCCAATAAGCCCAAGTATTTTTCCGTTTAATTCGTTTCCTTTTAGTTGTTTTTTTATCCACTCGCCTTTTTTCATTGTAAAATCTGCTTTTGTAATATTTCTTGAAAGACTTAACATATGGGCAATAGCCAACTCAGCAACACTAATAGTAGAACCTGTAGGGGCATTGACCACAGGAATACCATTTTTACCAGCTGTTTCAATATCGACGTTGTCAACTCCAATACCTGCTCTACCAATTACTTTCAAATTTCCTTTTGAACCAGCATTAACAATTTCTGTTACAACCTTTGTCCTTCCTCTTACCATAAGACCATCATATTTTACTATTTCTTTCAAAAGTGTATCATGATCCATTTCGTTATATGTTACTTCATGACCTGCGTCTTTTAAAAGTTGTAAAGCTTCTTCAGCTGATTTATCAGTAACTAATACTTTCATAATAATACCCTAAAAACCTATATAAGGAATTATCTAAAAATCTTTACGCTAGATGATCCAGTCTAAAATCTATACCGGGATACTCTGCTTCTTCACCAAGTTCATCTTCAATTCTTAAAAGTTGATTATATTTTGCATTTCTATCAGATCTTGCTGGAGCACCAGTTTTGATTTGCCCTGCACTAGTTCCAACGACCAAATCTGCGATGAAATTATCCTCTGTTTCACCACTTCTATGAGAAACAACTGCTGTCCAACCTTGATCATGTGCCATTTTTATTGCATTTAATGTTTCAGTTACAGAACCAATTTGATTTAATTTAATAAGAACAGAATTTGCTGCTCCAAGTTGGATTCCTTTTTTTATTCTTTTAGTATTTGTAACAAATAAATCATCACCAACAATTTGAACTTCAGTACCTATCTTTTTTGTAATTTCAACCCAAGAATCCCAATCATCTTCTGCAAGACCATCTTCGATACTTATGATTGGATATTTTTTACAAAGATTAACATAGAAATCAACCATCTCTCCACCAGAATAGGATTTTTTACCGATTTTATAAGTACCATCATAGAAAAATTCACTAGAGGCAGGATCTAATGCAATTTTCATCATATCAGCATAGCCTGCTTTTTCAACTGCTTTTAACATTAAATCTAATCGGTCATCAACACTCTCAATATTTGGTGGTGCAAATCCTCCTTCATCACCAATTAAAATTGCTCCAGTTCCAAATTTTTCTTTTAAAATTTTTGAAAGATGATGATAACTCTCAGAAACAATTCTAATACCTTCAGAAAAGCTTTTTGCTCCTGTTGGCATTAGCATATGTTCCTGAATTGAATTTTCCTGTCCAGCATGTTTACCGCCATTAATGACATTGCACATTGGGACTGGTAGCATATGGGGAATAACACCAAATAATTCTCCAATATACTCAAAAAGTGCAAGACCTTTTGATGCTGCTCCTGCCTTACAAACTGCCATACTAACAGGTAGAATTGCATTTGCTCCAAGAACATCTTTATTATCAGTTCCATCAAGCTTAAGCATGATATTATCTATTGTTTCCTGTACAACCGGATCAAGCCCAATTAATTTTGGAGCTATACTTTTATTTATATTTTTGACTGTTTTTAAAACACCTTTTCCAAAATAACGTGATTTATCCCCATCACGAAGCTCTAATGCTTCGTGTTGACCTGCACTTGCTCCACTAGGTGTCATTGCACGAAAAATTCCTTGATCTGTCACTACATCTGCTTCTACTGTTGGATTACCTCTAGAATCTAAGACTTCTCTTGCTCTTATTTTGATAATCTCAGACATTGTATATCCTCACTTTGATAATGAGCTCCTATAATAAAACTTTTTATCTTATTTTTTAATATAGAAACACTTAATACTAGATTTTTCTTTATGATATTTTGGAGGTTAGATTATGCTAACAACGTTGCTTTATATTCTTCTCATTATAATAATATTTTTATTGCTAATACTTGCCTCAGCAATTAAAATAATGGCGGAATATCAAAGAATTGTTGTATTTAGATTAGGTAGATTAATTGGAATAAAAGGACCTGGTTTAGTTTTAATAATACCAATTATTGATAGCTATATTAAACTGGATTTACGAACTCGAGTAATAGATGTTCCGAAACAAAGAGTTATAACAGAAGATAATGTGACAGTTGATGTTGATGCAGTTGTTTATTTTAGAATAACTGATCCAGAAAAAGCTGTTGTTGAGGTACAAAGATATGATGTTGCAACAAGTCTTCTTGCACAAACAACTCTAAGAGATGTTTTAGGGCAACAGGATTTGGATGAACTGCTTTCACAAAGAGAAGAGCTAAATAAATCACTACAAACAATAATTGATCAAGGAACGGATCCATGGGGAATAAAGGTTTCTGCAGTAACAATAAGAGATGTTGCACTTCCAGAAGAAATGTTACGAGCTATTGCAAAACAGGCAGAAGCAGAAAGAGAAAAACGTTCAAGAATAATTATTGCAGAAGGAGAATTTCAAGCATCACAAAAAATGCTAGATGCTGCAAAATTATATGAACAAGCACCAATTGCACTGAGATTAAGAGAACTTCAAACACTTCAGGAAATTGCTCGTGAAAAAAATCTAATTGTAGTTCCAGGCGGAGATATAGGAAAAATTGCAGGAATTGCAAAGGCGATGCAAAAAGAAGTAAAAAAATGAAATTAAAATTTTTTTTTCTTTTTTTTATTTTACTACTAACTCTCTCTTCAATTAATTCGATTGCAGAAAGCAATAATGTGCTTGTTGTTGAAATAACTGATACAATTGACCAATACACAGTTGAAATAATAAAAGAAAGTTTTAATCATGCTAAAAATGAGAATTCAGAAGCAATTATTCTTCTTTTAGATACTCCAGGTGGAGGACTCTCTCAGACCTTTGAAATCGCAGATATAATTAATGAAAGTGAAATTCCTATTATTGGTTACGTATTTCCATCTGGTTCTTATGCATGGTCTGCTGGTACTTTTATTTTAATGAGCACTCATATTGCAGCAATGGCAGAAAATACAATTATCGGTTCTGCCCAACCAGTAGAAATAACTGCTGAAGGAACAAAATATATTACTGAATCAAAAATAATTAATGCACTTGTTTCTTGGATAAAAGTACGTGCTGAAAAATTTAACAGAAATCAAAGTGTTGCTGAAAGATTTATAACAGAAAATTTAAACTTAAATGCTACACTTTCAAAAAAATATGGTGTAGTTGAACATGTCTCATCTTCAATAAATAAACTTTTAAATGAAATTAATGGGACAACTGTTTTAACATCCTCTGGTAATGTAATAATTAATACAAAAAATGCCAAACAAATTAAATATTCTCCTTCTATTGGAATTCAATTTATGAAGTTTTTTTCAAATCCGATTCTTTCATCTCTTTTGTTAATACTTGGTATCTTTGTTTTAATATTTGGATTATCATCTCCAGGACTTGGAGCCGAAATATTTGGTGTTATAGCAATTCTTTTGTCTTTAATTGGATCTGGATTTTCAATTCCAATTTTAAGCATAATCTTTTTAATTATCGGATGCCTTCTACTTGTTGTAGAAATATTTGTAACGCCAGGATTTGGTGTAATAGGAATAGGTGGAATTATATGTCTGATGGTTGGATCAATATTTTTGATACCCAGTTATTCTACCACAGAATGGGTGATATCTATGGACTGGATAAATGATGCAATAATAGTAATAATTTCAGTTGGAATTCTTATAGCAATATTTTTTGTATTTTTGTTATATAAAATCATTCAAGTTAGAAATAGAAAAAAAGCTATTGGTACATTTGTTGGAGAAACTGGAAAAACTATTGATAAAATTACTCCAGAAAAATCTGGTTACATTCGTTTTAAAGGTGAATTGTGGGAAGCTAAATCTGATTTTATAATTGAGCCAAAAACGAAAGTAGTCATTATTGAAAAGGATGAATCCACTCTGAAGATTAAACCTAAGAGTTAAAATTGCAAACATTAATCAACTCTATTATCTTTAACCCCTCTGAATTTGATGAATAACAGTATAAAATTTCAGTTTCTTGGCGGTGTCGAAGAAGTTGGTAGACTCGCAATGGTTCTTGATCTTGGTGAACATAGATTTCTTTTTGAATATGGTATGTCCCCAGGAAAACCACCAGAGTATCCTCTTCCAGCTCCACCTGTTGATATTGTTTTATTAACCCATGCACATCTCGATCATTCAGGAATGATACCCTGGCTTTTTTCAAGAAATGACCAAAATATCCTTACCACAAAGTTAACTGGTGAAATTTCCAATATTCTACACAAAGATTCAATAAAAATTGCAAAAAGTGAAGGTTATGCAATTCCTTATAGTACTTCTAATTTAAAGGAAGCAAACAATAGTATAATACCTATTAAACCAAATCAACAAAGAAAAATTGGGGATGATCTTGAAATATTTTTTCATGATGCGGGTCACATCCCTGGTTCTCTTATGTTTAAGCTTGTGGGAGATAAAAAAATTCTTTTTACTGGTGATTTTAACACAGAAGATACTAGACTTGTGGGAGGAACAAAAGCTGTTCAATGTGATATTTTATTTTTAGAAGGTACTTATGCAGGAAGAGACCATCCAAAGAAAAGAGAAGATATTGAAAAAGAATTTTTAGATAAAATTGATGAGGTTGTAAAAAGGGGAGGAGTTGCAGTTTTACCCGCATTTGCAGTTGCAAGATCTCAAGAACTTGCATTGATTTTAAAAAATTCAGGTTATAATATTTGGTTTGATGGTTTAGGTAAAAAAGTTACTAATATTTATTTAAAACATAAGAGATATTTAAGATCTGCAGATGATCTGAAAAATGTATTTAATAAATTAAACTTAGTCCATTCTAATCAAGGCAGAAAATTAGCTTTGAAATCTGAAGTAATAATTACTTCTAGTGGCATGATGGATGGGGGTCCTGTTTTAAATTATGCAAACAAGTTGAAAGACGATCCAAAAAGCGCTTTTTTACTAACTGGATATCAGGTTGATGATAGTAATGCTAGGTTGTTAATGGATAAAGGAAGGCTTAATTTCTATGGTGTTATTGAAAAAATAAATTGCGAGGTTCAATATTTTGACTTTTCAGCCCATGCAGGACATAGTGAGTTAATTGAATTTGCAAAACAATGCAATCCTGAAAAGGTTGTACTAATGCATAGTGATAATAGAGAGGCTCTTATTGATCCATTAAAAGAAGTTTCAGAAGTAATTACTCCAAAAACTGGAGAGACATTAGAGTTGTAGCGTTTAATTTAAACTAAAATTTTTAAAAATTGATATTTAGAATGAAAAGGTGAAATTTAATGGCTGAACTAACACAGAGACAAAAATATGATCTTAAAAGAAAAATTGAAGAGCTTCAATCTGCAAGGGGTAGACATACAGAGTTAATCTCTTTATATATCCCTCCTGATAAACAAATATTTGATGTTACGGCCTATCTTAAAAATGAGTATTCTCAATCTCAAAACATAAAATCAAAATCTACTATGAAAAACGTTTTATCTGCAATTGAATCAATTACAAATAGACTTAAACAGTTTAAACAACCTCCAGAAAATGGTCTTATTTTTTTTGTTGGTCATAAAAGCGTTGGAAGTGACAAAACCGAAATGGTTGCATATGTAATTGAACCACCTTTACCAATTACCACATTTCTTTATCGTTGTGATTCTGAGTTTTATATCATACCTTTAAAAGATATGCTACACGAAAAAGAAATTTATGGTCTATTATTAATCGATCGAAGAGAATGTACTTTAGGGATTTTAAGAGGAAACAGAATTGAGTTAATTAAAAGTATGACTTCTCAGGTCCCTGGTAAGCATGGAAGAGGTGGGCAATCTCAGAGAAGATTTGAACGTTTAACAGAGATTGCAGCTCATGAATGGTTTGTTAAATGTGGCGAAAAAGCAAGTGAGGTATTTCTTGGTGAAGACGAAATACAAGGAATTTTTATCGGAGGACCAGGGCCTACAAAACAATACTTTGTTGATGAAAATTATCTTCATTATGAAATTCAAGAAAAAATCCTTGATACCTATGATACTGGATACACAGATGAATATGGTTTAAGAGAGCTTGTCACTGCTGCATCTGAAACAATGGGCAATTTAAAAGTATCTAGGGAAAAAAAGTTTATGAAAACATTTTTAAAGGAAGTGACAAAAACTGATAAAAGCCTTGCAGTTTATGGTGAAAATCAAATAAGAAAGGCACTTGAAATGGGTGCTGTAGATACCTTACTTCTTTCAGAAAATTTAAGAAAATATAGAATTAAGTTGAAATGTTCATCTTGTGGATATTCCTTAGAAAAAACAATTACTGAAGATGAATTTAAAAATTATGAACCACCAATCTGTACTAAATGTAACAATTCTTCAACAATGGAAATAATTGAAAAAACAGATCTTATTGATGAACTTTCTGATCTTGCAGATAAAACTTCAACTTCGGTTGAACTTATTTCACCAGGCAGTGAAGAAGGTGATTCTTTAATTTCAGCTTTCAATGGAATAGCTGGAATTTTAAGGTATCCCATACAACTATAAAATTATTTTAATATAAAAATATTGACCAGATTTTTATAGATAAATTTTCCTAAATTTATTTTATAAATAATAAAACCGAATGTTATATAAATAATGAATTATATTAATAATATTGGTAGTAATTATGCCGTCTCGTGAAGATTTCAAATCGTTTATTCCTTCTAATAAAATCATACCTGAACTTACTTTAAAGGCAGTCATTGTTGGGGGTATTCTTGCTGTAGTTTTAGGCGCAGCAAACGCATATCTAGGACTTTATGCAGGAATGACAGTTTCAGCAGTTATCCCCGGAGCAGTAATGGCTTTTGCTTTCCTCAGACCTTTCAAAGGAACGATATTGGAAGTAAACATTGGTATGATGGGTGCAGCTGCTGGTGAGGCACTTGCCGCTGGAGTAATTTTTACAATACCTGCTCTTGTTCTACTTGGAACATGGACTGAAATCCAATACATTGAAACTACAATTATTGCGTTACTTGGAGGGGTTATTGGTGTTTTATGGATGATTCCTCTTAGAAGAGCATTAATTGTTAAAACAGATCTTCCATTTCCAGAAGGAATTGCAGTTGCAGCAGTTTTAACAACAACAGTTGGTGGAGAAGAAATTACTGATAAAAAAAGTAGTGGTGGTATTTATCTTGTTATTGGAGTTATTGTAGCAGCATTACTAAAGTTTGGACAAATTGGATTAAGAGCTTTTAGTGGTGCAATTCATGGTATAATTGATATTGGAAAATATAATATTGGTGGTGGTGAAAGAACAGGTTATTTTTATGGTGGAGTTGCAGCATCTCCTGCACTTCTTGGTGTAGGATGGATTATTGGTCCAAAGATTGCCTCATTTGTATTTGTTGGTGGACTTCTTGGTTGGGTTATTTTAACTCCTCTTATAGTCCTTGCAACTGGTCTACCAATGCCGCCGCCTGAAGAGATTCCAAATGCACTTGCACTTGGAAATGGAAATTTAGAACTTGGAAGACAAATATGGGGCTTCTTTTCTATCTGGGGAGACTACATTAGATACATTGGTGTAGGTGCCATGCTTGTTGGTGGTCTTTATACGATTTTCAAATTACGTGCAAATCTTGCATCTGGAATAAGAGAAGCAATTATTGGTTTAAGAGGTGGAGAAGTTGCAGAAAAAAAGAGAACTAATCTTGATATGAATTTTAAATTCGTCTTTCTTTTAATTGGTGCTCTTACTATCCCAGTTTTTTTGGTTTTTGGTTATATATCAGGTGATTGGCCTGTTTCAGCATTTATGGCGGTATTTGCAATTTTATTTGCATTTATTGCAAGTGCAATTGCTGGTTATATGGCAGGACTTCTTGGCTCATCAAACAATCCAATTTCTGGAGTTACTGTAATTGTACTTTTAGTTACTAGCCTTCTTTTACTTGGTTTTGGGCTGAGTGGTGCTGGAGCCTTTGGAGTTGCGATTTTAGTAGCAGCAGTCATTTGTTGTGCAGCAGCCATTTCAGGAGATGTTTTGCAGTCAATGGCGTGTGGAACAATGGTAGGTGCAACGCCAAGAAACCAACAGGTCGCAGAGATGATTGGAGTAATTTTTGCAGCACCAATTCTTGCAATTGTAATTCAAGCACTTGATAAGGCTTTTGGAATTGGAACCCAAAACTTGGTTGCTCCTCAAGCTTTTCTAATGGCAGGAATTGTAAAAGGTGTACTTACAGGTGAAATGATTTGGCCATTTGTGTTTGCAGGTATGGTACTTGCATTTGTTCTAATCTTAATTGATTTACCTGTTCTTCCAGTTGCAATTGGTATTTACTTGCCTTTCACTCTTAGCATACCTATATTTAGCGGCGGTATAGTAAGACACTTTACAAACAAATTTATAGAGAGAAAATACGGAAGTGCCGAGGAAGAGGAAATCAGTGATTGGGAGCTTGCGGTAAAGCAAACTGGTGTAAAACCAAAAGAAAACATTATAAGAACTGGATTGCTTCTCACCGCTGGATTGATTGCAGGAGAAGCACTTACTGGAGTTGCCATTGCATTCATGATAATAAGTGGAATTGAACCTTACATATTCACATATCCACCAATACTTCCTTCAATACTCATATGGTTGTTCATTGCATTACTTCTTGCATATATCCCGCTGAGGGTAATGTTTGAAAATAAGAAAAAATAAACAAAAAAAAAGACTTCCAACACTTGAAGAAATGCTTCAGTTTGTACCTCAAAGGCTTGATTTTGAATGGTCAACAAATGATGAAGGACTTGTAGAAATTAAAGTACCGAAGTTTTATAGCAACTTCGGTAAATCTTTTTGTAAGTCTAGAAGTACTTAATAAGAAATTTCCAAAAGAGGAAAACATCGATCAACGTCTTTTTTTATTTTTACAACAAATGCAGTCTCTTAATTATATAGCATTAACATAAAAACAATTAAACATATATTTTAGAAATTGTTTCGGGGGATACATAATCATGAAAAAATACGAGCTAATAGATCATACCGCAGATGTAGGTGTAAAAGCCTTTGGAAAAACTCTTTCCGAAACATTTGAAAATGCTGCAAAAGCAATGTTTGACATTATTACTGACAATTCTGAAATAGAATCTGTGGGACAATATAATATAGAATTAGATTCAACTGACCTGGAACAACTTCTTGTTGATTTTCTTTCAGAACTTCTATATTTAAATTCTGCAAAAAATATTGTTTTTGGTTTTTTTAAAGTAAATGTTGATGAAAAAACAAACAAACTTACTGCAGTTGTTTGTGGTGAAAAATTCAATATATCAAAACATAAAATTGGTGCTGAAATAAAAGCTGTTACTTATCATATGCTTGAAGTTAGAAACAAAAAACCAATCCATGTCCAAGTATTATTTGATATCTAAAATCTATACGGCTCTGTCTCAAAACTCAAGACAGTTATCTGTTAGTATTTTTTATTCGATTTTTTATCAACAGAAGAAAAACGAATACTTTCGAGACAAAGCTAACCTATACTTTCAATGAACCTATATTTTTCTTTAAATAATTTTAATATC
>SMTZ1_10003516_pt1 | contig 28419 bp, 28 predicted proteins | sample DeeMarSWOR136_30_FD_25667 | JGI IMG/M metagenome (IMG submission 25667)
GTTCACTATGGTTCTATTGGGTTCTCATAGGTTGGGGAATTGGCTTGGCGATTCATGCACTCAATATTTTTGGTACTGAAAAAATATTAGGCAAGGATTGGGAAGAAAAGAAGATTAAAGAATTAATGGAGAAAGATAAATCTGAAACCTCGAGATAATGCTTTGCTCACTATGTATGGGTTTAGGTTTTTGATATATTAAAGGAGGAATGATGTATACCATAAAAACCACGTTTGCATTTGTTATCATACTCACCGTGTGCAGTTTTGCAGTTGCACAAAAAAACGAGGCGAAAGCTGCTGTTAAGATGCAGCCAGAGTATGTCGAACTGGATGAGATGACTGTTTGTGGGAACGTTTTGCACCCCGTGAGAAGGATATAAAGTACGTTGCGATACCCGATGTTGCACTTGAGGTCTCATTTGATATGGAGAAGATATCAAAAGAAGGCGAGAAAGAGGATTGGCTCTTTTTTGACCTTGTCGGATTAGCTGTCAGCAGCACAGATGACATTCCTGAGGGCATGACATACAAAAAAGTCCCAGCTCACAAGTACGCAAAGTTTGTACATAAAGGACCGATTTCAAACATCATGGAGACGTACAACTACATCTACAACGAGTGGCTTCCGAAATCAGGTCATGAATATGATTCGGAGGCGTGTGAAGTTGAGTGGTATGATAAGCGATTCAAAATGGAGGAAGCAGATTCGGAGTTTGATATTTACATTCCTATAAAGTAGACTATGTCTTGTATGAAAGAAACTAATTCGACACGCCCTGTTGATTTTATTCGAGAGTTTATCAACGAACATATGAAAACAAATAAGTTCGGCGGAAAGGTTCATACACGCTTTCCACCAGAACCGAATGGCTATTTGCATATTGGACACGCAAAGGCGATCTGCATCGACTTCGGCATTGCGGAAGAATATAGTGGTTTGTGTAATCTGAGGTTCGATGATTCTAATCCAATGAAAGAGAAGCAGGAATATATCGATGCAATCAGAGAAGATATTCACTGGCTTGGCTTTGCCTGGGAAGACCGAGAATACTATGCCTCTGACTACTTTGAGCAACTGTATGAATGGGCAGTGAAACTCATAAGGGATGGTAAGGCTTATGTTGATGACCTGAGTGCTGATGAGATTCGTGAATATCGCGGCACGCTCACTGAGCCGGGTAAAGAGAGTCCCTGTCGCAGCCGCCGCAATGAGGAAAATTTGGATTTGTTTGAACGAATGAAAATGGGTGAATTCCCTGATGGCGCAAAGGTACTCCGTGCTAAGATTGACATGGCTGCCTCTAATATCAATATGCGTGACCCTGTGATGTATCGCATTCTCCACAAACCACACTATCGACAAGGTGACAAGTGGTGTATATATCCAACCTATGATTGGACACACGGACAATCAGATTCAATTGAAGGAATTACTCATTCGCTCTGTTCTCTCGAATTTGAGGACCATCGTCCTTTATATGATTGGTTCCTTGAGCAATTAGGTGTGCACCACCCACAGCAAATCGAATTTGCACGATTGAATCTCAGTTACACGGTGATGAGTAAACGCAGACTGAAACGATTAGTAGATGATGGATATATCAGTGGATGGGATGATCCACGTATGCCAACACTGTCGGGTCTACGCAGACGCGGTTACACACCTGAGTCAATCCGAAATTTTTGTGACCGCATTGGTGTTGCAAAGGCAGATAGCGTTGTCAGTATAGGGCTACTCGAGCACTACCTTCGCGAAGATTTGAATAAACGTGTACAACGTGTTATGGCGGTGCTCCGTCCGTTAAAAGTAATAATTGATAACTATCCAGAAGACAAGATAGAGGAGATGGATGCAGTAAATAATCCTGAAGATCCAAGCATGGGAACACGTAAGGTTCCTTTCTCACGCACGCTTTATATTGAACAGGACGATTTTCGTGAAGAACCGCCAAAGAAATTCTACCGTTTGGCTCCGGGGCGTGAGGTACGGCTCAGATATGCGTATTTTATCAAGTGTGAGGATGTGGTGAGGGATGAGACTGGAAAGGTAATTGAGTTACACTGCACCTATGACCCGGCGACACGAGGCGGTGATGCGCCTGACGGACGTACGTCTAAGGCAACCCTGCACTGGGTTTCTGCTTGCCATGCGCTCACAGCAGAGGTGAGGCTTTACGATCGTCTCTTCATCAAGGAAGATCCGGACGACGTTGAGGGAGACAAAGATTTCACAGCGAATGTGAACCCAAATTCTCTAGAAGTGCTCAAGTCGTGCTACCTTGAACCGAGCCTGAAACACGCAAAGCCAGGAGACCGCTATCAATTCGAGAGACTCGGTTACTTCTGCTGTGACCCTGATTCTTCCGACAAGTTGCTCGTTTTCAATCGCACGGTACCGCTGCGTGATACTTGGGCTAAGATCGAAAAAGCGCAGCAGAGAAGATAATTTTGTCAGCGACATAGATATTAATTAAGTATGCGATTTGTACGGAATTCGACACTGATATCCAACCAAGATAGAGGCAAAGTTCGGATGTATTTAAGTCATACAACGTTAACAGAATTTTATACGAAGGTTCGTTCTTATGAAAAAATCTAAGCTATCAGTACTTGTTCAACCCTCAATGGTTATTCGGATTTTAGGGACGATAGTCGTCATATTAATTTGTGCTGGCATTGCTGTATCGTGTTTCCGCTCTATAACGGGACGTAGCTTTGCATATGGATTTGTGCCTGCATTTGAGTTATATAGAGAGAATAATATACCAACATTCTTCTCATCTGTTCTTATGTTAATTTCAGCTGGTCTTTTAGGAATAATAGCCATATCAAAAAGAAGAAGGCGTGATATGTACTCCACTCATTGGTTGATCCTTTCAATTATATTTCTTTGTTTATCCATTGATGAAGTAGCTAGCCTTCACGATTTATTGACAAAACCATTGAGACATGCATTAAATCTGTCTGGAATTTTGCATTTTTCTTGGGTCATTGTTGGGTTTATTTTTGTCTTATTCTTCATGATATTCTATTTGAGATTTTTCTTTAGTCTTCCCTCTAGAATAAGATATTACTTCTTGATTTCTGCATTTTTTTTAATTGGTGGTGCCATTGGAGTTGAGCTTATCGGAGGATACTACATAGATATACATAGAACATGGGATTTAACGTACGGTTTTATAACAACAGTTGAGGAATCGTTTGAGATGATTGGTGTTCTGCTTTTCGTTATAGGATTGTTAAAATACATTGAAGGGAATATATCAAATGTGGATTTTTCATTTAGGTAGTGTTGAAGTAAGGGAATGGAACAATGGTATCAAATCTTGATACTTGACATTAAGGAAGAGTACCTACGGGCTTGTATAGCCATCTACCTGACCATGCAGTTGTCAAGTGTGAATCTTTGACCACACATGGGAGCACAAGATGTTCGTTTTCAATCGCACAGTACCGCTGCTTGATACTTGGGCTAAGATCGAAAAAGCGCAGCAGAGAACAACAGGCACGCCATGAATACCGACGAAATAATCACTGAATTGCATCAGTATTTAACCGATGCGGGTTTTAAAAGCTCTGTTGTTTCTATCCGACATTTACCAGCCTTACAATCTGACTTGGAAAACCTTCTTGCACAAAGAATTTTGAATAGAGATTTTTACAATGACATAATATCACGTTATGACTTACAATGGCAGTTTGAACCGCTGACTGATTTTGCCGAAGCCACGTCGGTGATCATCACAGCTGTCCGACAGCCTAAGGTCAGTGTAAAGTTCAAATCATCTGGTACAATAGATAGCACCATTATCCCACCAACCTATTTACACGACACAGATGAAAAAGCTTTGAATATCATAGCAACCCATTTAGGAAATCACGGCTACAAAGTATCTGATGCACTACTTCCGACAAAACTCCTTGCTGTTCACTGTGGACTTGCACGTTACGGCAAAAATAATATTGCGTATATCGATGGTTGGGGAAGTTTTTTCAGGTTAAGGGCTTATTTTTCTGATATTCCCTGTACTGCTGATAACTGGCAGGATGTACAGATGATGAAGTTATGTGAAAAATGTGTAGCATGTGTGAAAAACTGTCCTACTGGTGCTATCAGCGATAGCAGATTTCTCATTTGTGGAGAGAAGTGTATCACCTATTTTAACGAAGGAACAGATGGATTCCCTGAATGGATTGACCCTTCGTGGCATAATTGTCTGATAGGGTGTATGATATGCCAGGATGTCTGCCCGGCTAACAAAGAGCACACAGGCTGGATAGTCCCAGGAGGGGAATTTTCAGAAGAAGAAACTCAATTGATAATGAAAGGTGTTCCAAAAGATAAACTTCCTCTGGGAACAGCCGAAAAGTTAAAAAAACTTTGCATGTGGGATTGGTATAATTTACTTCGAAGAAATCTGGGAATGTTGATAGAGAGCAAAACATAGAAAAATGATTCTGCAAGATCGGGGAAATTTGAACAGAGGATGATTTCATAGCTAAAATAGATATCGACATTTTAGTGGATGTGGACAAAACCGTTTACACTCCTGTATGCGCCATATTGAAGCCACATAAAAAAATGTTTGAGTTCGTGAAGTTCACGTAACAAACAAAGGGGAAATGCCACAAATGGTGATATATTATACAAAAATTGAACACAATCACCAAAAACACAATGGGGGAGGTATGAAGAATGTGTCCATTTTGTTCATAGGAGTAGCCATTTTGACCGTAATTGCTTGTACTGAGAAAAGCGACATCACTGCGGCAAATAAGACCATCGTCCGCCGTGGTTTGGAAGAGCTGTATAACCAAGGGAACTTGGATTTAGCAGATGAAATTTTCGCCCCCGAGTATGTTTGGCACAATGTCAGCGGTCCCGACGTTCACGGCTCCGAGGGCATGAAAGAACACGTCGCTCTGGTGCGCAACGCCTTCCCCGATATTCATATCACTGCTGATGACATGATTGCCGAAGGGGACAAGGTAGTAACCCGCTGGACCATTGTTGCTACACACAAAGGTGAGTTTGTGGGCATCCCTCCTACTGGTGTGCAGGTGACCTTCACGGGTATTCTCATCTCCCGCATTGCTGACGGTAAGATAGTGGAAGACTGGGAGAACTCGGACGTTCTTGGCTTGATGCAACAGCTTGGTGTTATTCCCCTATCGAAACAGGCCGGAGAGTAAACCTCGTATCCTAGGGTTGATCAGTCACACTCACCCTTTACTTAATGGAATAATGAATAAAGAGGGATTTTAGAGGACGTAGAAATGTTTGTTAAGATATATCGTTACCGTGTTCAACCTGAGAAAATTGAGGACTATCTTGGCATCCAAGAGCGTGCAGGTAAGATATATCAGAAGCACGTCCATTATCGCGCAGTCTATCTGAGAAGTCAAGATGATCCCTATCTTTGGCAGGAGATTCACTGGTATCCCGATGAGGAGACCTATCATCGTAGCATGGAACTCATTAATGCTGAGCCAGAGATCAAACAACTCTGGCGAGAGTTTCAAGCGACCTTGGATCCTAATGACCCTGAAATCCATGAGGAATACTTTGAACAGATTCGGTATGAAGATAGCCTCACGGACAAGTGATCTACATTTCTGAAGCGAGTGGAGAATTGAATCGTGGTTCACATGAAAATTAAATATGCACGAAACGCGTTGACTGTGATCGATCCCAGATGGAGAGAATGCTGGGATGAGGATCCTGAGATCTATGCGATTCTGAAAGGAAGTAGTACCTTAGAAGGCGCTCGAGAGAAATTAATAAGGCATCTTGAAAAACTCGATTGGGTGTACCGTCGTGACATCAAACAGACTATTCCATCATGGAAATACATTTTAATCAAGGAATCCGTACGTTGTATGAAGAACATCATCTCACAGAGAAACGAACGATTAGCAGGAACGTCCACACTCAGATATTTGTGGACTGCCGGACGCCATGGCGATGCTGAGGTCTCCGATGATTTCATCGAAGAGTTTATGCACCTGTTCAAGGCGATAAATGGTAATGCAGAGGTCTATCCACCGCATTTTATGGACGGTATTAGGTCTCCTGACTTTGAGAAGTACAGAGGAAGAACAGCTGCCCAAAAGCGTTCTGATTTTCTCGAAAAAATCGGACAGCGCATGTTAGAGTATCTGAAACGCTATCCTAGCGGTCTTGAACCAGAGATTATTGAGAAGCGTTCCGAGAATAAAAAGAGGATTCTGAGAGCCCTCAATGCAAGCGATGAAGATTGGGATGATTACAAGTGGCAGTTTAAAAATGTTTTTAAAGACAACAAGGGCTTGGAGATCATCAAAGAGGTAATAAAACTCACACCAGGCGAAGAGAATGGCATAGCGCTCGCCATTCAGCATGATATTCCATTTGGCGTAACACCACACTATCTCCAGCTCATGGATCCTGAGCCTGGTGGTCTTGATTTTGCAGTGAGAAGGCAGGTATTTCCACCTGTGTTGTATGTTAAAAAAGTGATTGCACACAAACGTGATAGAAGAATCGCGTTCGATTATATGCGTGAACGTGATACCTCTCCTGCCAAATTGGTATCGCGGCGTTATTCACGGGTTGCCATAATAAAACCATATGATTCTTGTCCTCAGATATGCGTCTATTGTCAGCGCAACTGGGAAATAACCTCGCCATTTATGACTGGCGCACAGGCCTCAAGACAGGATATTGATAGTGCAATAGACTGGTTTGCTGAGCACAAAAGCTTGATGGACGTGTTGATAACTGGTGGTGACCCCCTCGTTATGGATAATGAACTCCTTGATTATATTCTGCATCGTTTCTCTGAGATACAACATATTCATAACATCAGAATTGCGAGTCGCATGGCAATAACCGTACCGCAGAGGATAACCGAGGAACTCTGTGATATTTTCGGGAAATATAATGAGGTTGGCAGGCAAACCCTATGCCTCGTTACGCATTTTTCTCACCCTTATGAAGTCACCTTTGAGACGGCACGAGCTATTGAGCGTGTCAAGATGCGAGGCCTGCATGTGTATAATCAAGAAGTCTTTAGCTTCGCCAACAGCAGGCGATTTGAGAGCGTAGCATTACGGATAGCGATGAAGCAGATTGGCGTAGACCCATACTATAATTTCAATATGAAGGGTAAGTCGGAAATTGAGTCTTATGCAGTCCCTGTAGCACGTATTCTACAAGAACGGAAAGAAGAGGCACGGCTCTTACCTGGTGTCTTCAGGACTGATGAACCGGTCTTTAATGTACCATTCCTCGGCAAAAATTACCTCAGGGCATGGCAAGAGCATGAACTTATTTCGATTCTACCAGATGGAAGAAGGATGTATTCCTTCCATCCTTGGGAAAAGAACATCGCCAAGGTGAAGCCATATATATATACCGATGTCACCATAAGAGATTATTTGCAGAAATTGGAGGCGAGGGGAGATGATACAGAAGATTATCGAAGCATATGGTATTACTATTAGAAATCTCAGAAGAACATCTGGCTCTCATGTGTGGACCATGAGGAGTATCTGAATCTATGATTTCTTTAAAAGGTTTGCGAAGAGGCGAAAAAAGGGCTATTGCACAGACTATCAGCGCAGTGGAGGATGATACTGATACAAAGATCTTAGAGATGATTTTCCCATATACTGGAAATGCCTATCACGTAGGAATTACTGGTCCACCTGGTGCAGGAAAGTCGACCCTGGTAAACGCGATTGCCAAGAGATTGCTCGAGAAAAATAAGAAGATTGGTATTATCGCAGTTGACCCAACATCGCCATTCTCTGGAGGCGCGCTCCTCGGTGACCGCGTGCGGATGACTGACTTGTCATTGCACAAGAATGTTTTTATTAGAAGCATGGCATCGCGTGGAAGTCTCGGTGGTCTGGCACAGAAGACAAAAGCTGCTGCGATGGTCCTCGATGCCTCGGGTATGGAATACGTTTTGATCGAGACCATTGGTGTCGGTCAGGTGGAATTGGATATTGCCCAGGTATGTGATACAACAGCAGTAGTGCTGGTGCCTGAGTCAGGAGATAGTATCCAGGCAATGAAGGCAGGATTATTGGAAATAGCAGATATTGTGGTCGTGAATAAGGGAGACCGCGAAGGGTGTGAGAGAATAGTTATGGAATTAAAGTTTGCATTTGATTTGAAGCAACAGAAAATGGGTTGGTACTTTCCGATTCTAAAAACAATAGCAACTACGCAGGAGGGTATTGAAGAGCTCGTTAATACTATAGAAGAACACAAGCAATACTTAGAGCGAAGCGGAAGACTTATGGAGGAGAGAAAAGCAAAATTGATGGTGCATATACACGAATTAATCGAGGAAAAGATTCGATCGTATGTGAAGAGGAACATTGTTGAGGAAGATGAACTTAAGAAAATGATTGATAAGGTCTACGAACGTAGGCTCAATCCCTATAGGATTGCCCAAAAAATTACTGGTAAAATTATAAAATCAAGGCGGTAGGAGGAAAGGCATGAAAAAAGACATTTGGGAGAAGAAAATGGAGACTTGCAAAGAAAGGGATTTTAAATTTACTACAGTTTCTGGTATACCACAGCAGCCCCTCTATACTCCCGAAGATTTGGGCGATTTTGATTATGATCGAGATTTGGGCTATCCCGGTGAGTTTCCTTATTTGCGTGGTGTATATACAAATATGTATCGAGGCCGCCTTTGGACAATGCGACAATTCTCTGGCTTCGGTACTCCAAAACAGACGAACAAACGGTATAAGTATCTCCTTAAGCACGGTCAGACAGGGCTCTCAGTTGCCTTTGACTTTCCAACATTGTATGGCCGCGATTCCGATGACTCGTTCTCCCGTGGTGAAGTGGGTAAGTGTGGTGTTGCAATTGATACGTTAAGAGATATGGAGATACTCTTTAGGGGCATACCACTCGATCAAATATCGACCTCAATGACAATCAATCCTCCTGCAGCAATGCTCCTGGCGATGTATATAGTGGTTGGCGAAAAGCAGGGAATACCCGTCAACAGCTTGACCGGTACTATTCAGAATGATATGTTAAAAGAGTATCAGGCCCAAAAGACATGGATTTATCCACCAGAGCCATCGATGCGCATCATTACTGACATTATGGCATACTGTTCAGATCATGTACCAAAGTGGAATACAATATCTATCTCTGGTTATCATATCAGGGAGGCTGGTTCCACTGCTTTACAGGAACTCGCCTTCACCCTGAAGAATGGATTTACCTATATCGAATATGGCATCAAAGTAGGATTGTCGATCGATGAATTTGCTCCGCGACTCTCCTTTTTCTTCAATTCTCATTTGGACTTCTTCGAAGAGATAGCCAAGTATCGTGCTGCGCGGAGAATATGGGCACGGATGATGCAAGACAAATACAAGGCTCAAAGTCCACGTTCCTATCTCATGAGATTCCATACGCAAACTGCGGGTTGTACGCTCACTGCACAGCAACCTGAAAATAATATCATGCGGACTGCATTTCAGGCCCTTGCTGCCGTACTGGGAGGTACACAATCGCTCCATACCAACTCGATGGATGAGACCTATGCACTTCCGACCGAAAAGGCAGTAAAGATTGCTCTCCGCACACAGCAATTAATTGCCTACGAGACTGGCGTTTCTCATACGATAGACCCGTTGGGAGGTTCATACTACATTGAGGCGCTGACAAATGAAATGGAACACGGCGCATACAAATATTTTGAAAAAATTGATAGATTAGGTGGTGTCGTCTCAGCAATTGAAAAGGGGTTTTTCCAAAAAGAGATTTCTCGTAGTGCCTATGAATATCAAAAGAAATTAGAGCGAAAGGAGAAGCATCACGTTGGAGTAAATATATTCGAGGAAGAAGAGAACCCAGATATTGAGATCTTAAAGATTTCCGCACAAGTTGAGAAAGATCAAATCAGGGCGCTCAAAAAAGTCAAAAAAGAGCGTAATTCAAAAAAAGTTAAGGAAACATTGAAAGAACTTCGTAAGGCAGCGGCGAGTGGTGAAAATTTGATGCCGCGAATTCTTGATTGTGTAAGGGCATACACTACACTTGGTGAAATGTGTAATACCTTGAAAGAAGAGTTTGGTGAATATCATGAGCCGATCATATTCTAACGGATCGTTTAGCGTTTGGCGGTTTGGGAAAGTGATTTTCCGCCTATGGCGAGAATCCTCGGAATCAGGGCGGTTGTCGTTAGTCGGTATACGTTTAACGAAACCCAGATACGAAGCCGTATCGCATTTCGCAACCGTGAACCGAGTTACGGATGCTTTTTTGTATGACGATGCCGACAAACGATTGACGAGTTTTTACAGGAGGTTTTATGACTAAGAAAATTCGGGTTCTTGTAGGCAAACCTGGTCTTGACGGGCATGATCGGGGGGCAAAAGTAGTTGCTGCTGCACTGCGTGATGCTGGAATGGAAGTTGTCTATACTGGGTTACATCAGACCTGTGAAGCTGTTGTTGAGGCTGCCATACAAGAGGATGTTGACGTGCTGGGCCTCTCAATTCTGTCAGGTGCCCATATGACAATATTTTCAAAGGTCGTCAGCCTACTAAATAAAAAGGGTGCAAACGATATTATGGTAATTGGCGGTGGCATCATACCCCAAGATGACATTGGGAAACTCGAAAAGAAAGGTGTAATGAAGCTCTTTGGGCCAGGTACGCCGACGACCGAGATTGTGGAGTGGATATGTGAAAATGTGGGAGGTAGGACTCGAATGACTAAGAAAAGGATGGAAAAAAAGAAAAAACAGGTGAAAAAGAAGAAGCGGTCAGCATCACTCTGAACCGTGATTCCACAACACTTTCAAGAATCGTGAAATTTGGTGATTTTACACTGAGTATAGTTTCGGATGGTACATTCTGGCTTGATGGTGGCGCGATGTTCGGGATTGTGCCCAAGGTCTTATGGAATAAACTCAATCCCGCTGATGAATGTAATCGTATCAAGCTGGGAATGAACTGCCTACTGATTCAGACTCCTGAAAGAAAAATATTGGTCGACACTGGGGTCGGTAAGAAACTGGATGATAAATTTAAAGATATGTATAGACTTGAACGGAATACAGGTCTTATTGAATCTTTGGGCAACATTGGTATACAACCCGAAGATGTCGATTTTGTCGTTAATACGCATCTTCACTTTGACCACTGTGGTGGTAATACAGTAGAAAAAGATGGTGATTATGTTCCGACCTTTCCAAAGGCGCAGTATGTGATCCAAGAACAAGAATGGCACGATGCAACAAACACAAATGAGAGAACAAGAGCGAGTTATGTGCAAGAAAATTTTCTACCTATTAAGGCCTCAGGGCAGCTATTATTGGTTAACGGCGATTATGAGTTGTTACCAGGAATTAGTGTCATTGTGACTAATGGACATACACAAGGACATCAGTCTGTCATGATTGAGTCAGATGGTAAAAAGGCGATCTATCTGGGTGATTTGGTTCCAACGTCCTCACATGTTAAGATTCCATACATTATGGGTTATGATCTTTTTCCTATCGATGTAGTAGAAAAAAAGAGAGAAATATTAAGCCAAGCCATAAAAGAACGGTGGTTACTGATTTTCGAACACGATTCTGAAAATCCATTTGGCTTTTTAATAGAAAAAGAGGGAAAACAAATTTTGAGAAAGTTAAGTGGGAGGAATTTAAATGAAAAGTGAAGACAAGATCAAACATCTTGAAAGACTTGAGAAACAAGCCCTTCTTGGTGGCGGTGAGGCGAGGATAAAAACGCAGCACGATAAAGGTAAACTTACGGCGCGAGAACGGATAGATCTACTCCTTGATAAAGGTTCGTTCCGCGAAACTGATAAATTCGTGACTCATCGCTGCACTGATTTTGGATTGGAAAAGAATAAAATTCTTGGTGACGGTGTAGTTACTGGATATGGCAGAATAGATGAACGCCCAGTGTGTGTATTTTCCGAAGATTTTACGGTATTTGGTGGTTCTTTATCAATGGCATATGCAGAAAAGATAGTTAAGCTGCAAGATCTCTCCATGAAGATGGGTTGTCCGATCATTGGTCTTAAAGACTCCGGCGGAGCAAGAATACAGGAAGGTGTGGATAGTCTGGCTGGTTACACATATGTGTTCTTGAGGAATGTGCTTTCTTCTGGTGTGGTGCCGCAGATTTCAGCTGTTATGGGACCATGTGCAGGTGGTGCGGTATACTCTCCAGCGATGACCGATTTTACAATCATGGTCAAGGGCTCCTACATGTTTTTGACTGGACCAGATGTGGTAAAGGCAGCAACACATGAAGATGTGACGTATGAGGACCTCGGTGGTGCCATGGTCCACAACGAAAAATCCGGTGTCGCACATTTTGCAGTTGATTCAGAAATCGAATGCATTGAGTTGATAAAGAAACTCTTATCATTTATCCCTCAGAACAATCTTGAAGATGTCCCACTCATTGAATCGAGTGATGATGTTAATCGCATGGACAAAGAATTGGATACCATCATACCCGAGAGCCCGAGCAAACCATATGATATGCTTGAGGTGATAAAGAAAATTGTTGATAACGGAGATTTTTTGGAAGTTCAAAAATATTATGCGCCGAACCTGATTGTCGGTTTTGCCCGACTCAATGGGAGAGCAGTGGGTGTAGTCGCAAATCAACCCGCATTTCTTGCTGGCGTTTTGGGGCTCAATTCGGGTATGAAAGGCGCACGATTTGTGCGCTTCTGTGATTGCTTTAACATTCCCATCATAACGTTCGTCGATGTGCCTGGTTTTCTTCCCGGGACAGCGCAGGAATGGGGAGGTGTGATTAAGAATGGTGCCAAACTGCTTTACGCATTCTGTGAAGCAACGGTTCCTCGGGTGACGGTGATTACTGCTGTCATGGGCCCTGATGGGGCAGTCAAGATACTCTATCGGAAGGAACTGAAAGAGGCGAAAGATCCCAAAGTTTTAGAGAAGAAGTTAATTGACGAATATACAGATAAGTTCGCCAATCCTTATGTCACGGCGAGTAAAGGATATGTGGATGCCATCATAAAGCCATCCGAGACACGGCCCAGAATCATCGAGGCTCTGCAAATGATTGAAAACAAACGGGACATGAACCCACCAAAAAAACATGGGAATATACCGCTATGAAGCACGCAGGAAATGCAGGATCGTCCGCCCATCTTGGGCGAGACTCGCAGGAGACGCAGTACCGTCCGCCTGAGGCGAACTCGCGGAGATATGAAGACGGCGAGCCGAAGGTGATACTGCGAGTTCCAAAGGAACGATACTGCGAATTCCGATATCTATTGGAATGATACTGCTTTTAAACTGTGTTTAAAAAAATCTTAGTCGCAAATCGTGGAGAGATAGCTGTGCGGGTACTACGTGCATGCCGGGAATTGGGTATCTCATCAGTCACTGTGTACTCTGACGCAGACCGAAATGCCTTACATACCCGTTATGCTGATGAAGTTTATTACCTTGGACCGGCTCCCGCAACCGAAAGTTATCTAAGAATAGAAAAGATTATCGAGGTAGCCAAAACATCGCATGCCGAGGCAATTCATCCTGGATACGGATTTCTTGCTGAAAATACAGAGTTTGCCAAGTCATGTGAAGCAAGCAACATTGCCTTTATCGGTCCTAATTCAAGGGCAATAGAGTTACTGGGTGATAAGATTGCTTCCAAAGAGACGATGAATGGTGCAGGCATCCCGGTAATTCCCGGAAGTCCAGATGCAATTGAGAAAGAGGAAAATGCCATGCGCATTACAGAAGAAATAGGTTTCCCGGTCCTTATCAAGGCAGCAGGCGGCGGTGGAGGCAAGGGTATGCGCATAGTCAGGGAAAAGAAAGAGTTGATCGGAGCAATGAAGCAGGCAATGGGTGAAGCACAATCAGCCTTTGGAAACCCAACCATCTTTATCGAGAAATTCTTAGATGCACCGCGGCATATCGAGTTCCAAATTATTGCAGACGATTATGGTAATGTCGTTCATCTCTTCGAACGTGAGTGCTCAATTCAACGTCGCCACCAAAAACTAATCGAGGAGTCGCCCTCGGCGATTATGACACCAGAACTTCGTAAGAAAATGGGCGAGGCTGCAGTCAAGGCCGTGAAGGCATCGAAGTATACCAATGCCGGAACTGTCGAGTTTATGGTAGACAAAGACAAGAATTTCTACTTCCTTGAAATGAACACACGGTTACAGGTAGAACATCCCGTTACTGAGTTAATAACAGGCATTGATATTGTAAAGGAGCAGTTCGCAGTTGCCTCCGGTGAGAAACTATCTTTAAAACAAGAAGACATCGAAATGCATGGCTCAGCAATCGAGTGTCGAATATCTGCCGAAGATCCTGAACAGAATTTTGCACCATCGACGGGTAGAATCGTCGAATTGATAGAACCAGGAGGGCCAGGCGTACGGTTTGATAGTGGCATCTATGAAGGAGTTGAAGTCCCAATCTACTACGATCCTCTCATAGCAAAGCTCTTGGTCTGGGCACCCACCCGATCAGAGGCAATTGAACGGATGAAAAGGGCGCTCGGCGAGACTGTGATTCGTGGAATAAAGACGTCCATTCCTTTTCATCGGATTGTGATGAATAACTCAAGATTTACTGCCGGTGACTACGATACTACGTTTATTGATAGGGTTCTCGGGAAGTTACAGTACAAAAAAGAAAATTATGAGATTGCAGCAATTGCTGCTGCACTTGGAAAGATTCTTGGTGAACAGCAGGCAATGACTGTGAAGGCAAAAGGAAAATCAGATATGAGTCTTTGGAAATTGGCTGCCCGTCCCGATAAATACAAAAAGGAATTGTGATACAGAAAGAAGTCATATGTAAAGGAAAAAGTGGTGCGCTGGAGATGCTCTATTCTTACCAATTTCTTGGATATCCCAGTCATCAATGAAGAAGATGTAGTATGGCATACATTGTCAAAGTTGACGATAAAGAGTTCAAACTCGAAGTCATGAAAGAGGGTAGTCGCTTCAAGCTGCTGGTAAATGGTAGAGAAATGCAGGCCGAGATAGCTTCTCCATATTCGAACAATCAAATTGCACTCATTATCGACAACAGGTTATACAACATTGCTTTTAACACGGAAAATCAGATCTCGGTGAACGAGGAGGAATACACAGCAGAAATCTATGATGAACAAGTGCATAAATTAATCAAAACTAGTCCAGAGGTGGGTCGCAAACACGAAGTAGTGATTACGGTACCTATGCCAGGTTTGGTTGTCGATGTGGAAGTTAAAGAAGGTGAAGCAGTCAAAGCTGGTCAAGGGCTTGCGGTAGTTGAAGCAATGAAGATGCAGAATGAAATAAAATCACCGCTGGATGGAGTTGTGAAGAGGATATTTATCAAAAAAGGGCAGACAGTGAACAGTAGGGAAAAACTAATAATCATTGAATGACTATGTTATTCACACCCAAAGACATAAGAGATTTTGATTACAAACAAGACCTCGGCGGTCCAGGAGAATATCCATTTACACGTGGTATCTATCCTACGATGTATACTGGTCGCCTTTGGACAATGCGTCAATATGCAGGCTACGCAACTGCTGAGGAGTCTAATCGTCGTTATAGATTTTTGCTGCGGCAGGGACAGACTGGTCTCTCTGTAGCATTTGATTTACCCACACAAATGGGTTTTGATTCGGACCATCCCATGGCTGAAGGTGAGGTTGGTAAAACGGGTGTCGCGATTGATACGCTCGAAGATATGGAGATGCTCTTTAATGAGATTCCGTTGGATAAGGTTAGCACCTCGATGACAATCAATGCTACAGCAGGTATTCTCCTCGCAATGTATATTGCAGTTGCTGAAAAGCAACATGTATATCCATCTCTGCTTACCGGAACTGTTCAGAATGATATCTTAAAGGAATATATCGCACGAGGGACTTATATATATCCGCCTGCAGCATCGATTAAAATTACCGTTGATATAATGGAGTACTGTAGTACACATTTACCGAAATGGAATACTATTTCTGTATCTGGCTATCATATAAGAGAGGCTGGGGCAACGGCTGCACAAGAACTTGCCTTCACATTTGCCAATGGTATAGCATATGTACAAGCGGCTATTCAACGTGGCAAATTTGCAGTTGATTCATTTGCGCCACGGATTTCATTTTTCTTTAACGCCCATAATAATTTTTTCGAAGAAATAGCGAAATTCAGGGCAGCGAGGAGGATATGGGCAAGAATTATGAGAGAAAAATTTAGGGCAAGAAATTCCAAATCATGGATGCTGAGATTTCATACCCAGACGGCCGGCTCGACACTCACTGCTCAAGAACCACATAATAATGCAATAAGAGTAGCCTTTCAAGCGCTAGCAGCAGTGTTAGGTGGTACACAGAGTCTGCACACAAATTCTCGTGATGAAGCGTTGGCTCTACCTTCTGAGGAATCTGTAAAATTAGCGTTACGAACACAACAAATAATCGCCCTTGAGAGTAACGTTCCTGAAATCATAGATCCATTGGGCGGGTCTTATTATGTTGAATCTTTAACAAATGAACTGGAGAAGAAGGTGAATGAATATCTTGACACTATTGAAGAAATGGGCGGAGCCTTGGCAGCGATAGAGAGAGGCTATTTCCAGAAAGAGATACATAAGAGTGCCTATGAATATCAAAAGGCAGTAGAGCGTGGTGGAAGGACTATCGTTGGTGTTAATAAATTTGTGACTGAAGAACCTGTGAAAAAATATTCACTTCTGACGGTCTCACCACAAGTTGTCAGGAAGCAGATTGAGAAGACAAAAAGAATAAGACGAAAAAGAGATAACAAGAAAATTCAAGAATTATTACAAACTTTGAAAAGAGTAGCAATCGATAACGAGAATGTGATGGAGTCGATACTTTCATGTGTCAAGGCGTATGCGACTATTGGTGAGATATCTGATGCATTAAGGGAAGTTTATGGAGAATATAAAGAAAAGAGCATATTTTAGAAAATGTCTAAACTACCTAAATACCTAAACTCCTAAATAATGGAATCAATTGCTGCTGTGATATTGTTTTTTAGGTACTTTAGGAATTTTGGACTTTTAGGTATTCGATTTGGCAAGGAGGTTAAATGATTTTTGGTGTTCCAAAGGAATTACCACCATTCAAAGATACTCCTGAGTGTAGGGTAGGTTTATCGCCGATGGGTGCACATGAGCTTATGTCATTCGGCGCTCGGGTTTACGTTGAGAGTAAGGCGGGCGAAGGTGCAGGTTTTTCTGACCTTGACTATGAGAAAGCGGGAGCAACCGTAGTTTATTCTAAGGAAGAAGCGTATCGAAGGGCAGATGTGGTGCTAAAAGTGCGTCGACCTCAGCAGCAAGAGTATTCATTTATAAAGGAAGGTCAGACCATAATGGGCTTCATTCATCTGATTACGGCGCGTAAAGAATTCATCAAAGTTGTAAAACAGAAGAAAATGACCCTGGTAGGGTACGAAATCATTCAGAAAGATGACGGAAGGTTGCCCGTTGTGATACCTATGAGTGAAATGGCGGGCAAACTCTCTGTTCAGATAGCAGGACGATTACTAGAATCACCGAGTGGCGGTCGTGGTATTCTCCTCGGCGGCATACCTGGCATTCCACCTGCAGAGGTTATAATTCTTGGCGCCGGGACATTAGGATGTAATGCAGCAAAGTCATTTGCCGGTATTGGTGCAAATGTTCATATATTGGATTTGAGTCGTGACAGATTAGATCACCTTGCTTGTCACACCGTTGGTCAAAAGGTAACGACCATGTTTGCTACTAAACACAATATTTCTAAACTCGCAAAGTTTGCCGATGTGATAATAGGTGCAGTACTACTACCTGGCAAGAGATCACCTGTTCTTATAACCAAAGAAATGGTTAAGAGCATGAAGCGTGGTTCTGTAATTATAGACTTTTCAATTGATCAAGGAGGATGTTCTGAGACATCAAAAATATCGCCGAGTGGCAAATTCATATATACAGTTGATGGTGTTATTCACTTCTGTATGCCTAACGCTACAACTCTTGTAGCGCGTACTGCTACGCATACTATTACCTCAAGTATCTTTCCTTATCTGCGAATCATGTGTGAAGCTGGATTGGAACATGCCTTGAAGGAAAATGCTGATTTAAATCGCGGAATCTACGCCGAGAATGGTGAGATAAGGAAGGAGTACTTGCCATGAGCTGGTTTGATAACTATAAGAAAAAATGCTGTTCCTTTGAGGATGCTGTGTCAGTTGTAAAGAGTAATGATCGAGTGTATATCAGTGGTAACGCAGCGACACCATTTAAATTGATGGAGGCATTGGCAGCGAGAAAGAATGAGCTCCAGAATGTGGAAATTGCACATGTATTGCTTTTTGGGGATGACCCTCTATCAAAACCAGGCATGGAAGGCCATTTTAGACATAACTCACTATTTGTGGGACCTGCAGACCGTGCAGCAGTTAATGAAGGGAGGGCAGATTACATTCCAATCTTTCTCTATGAAATACCGAGTCTCTTCCATTCAGGTGAATTACCTATTGATGCTGCCTTTATGCATCTCTCGCCGCCCGATGAACATGGCTTTATGAGTTATGGTGTTGAGTGTCTAGCATCTAAAGCTGCTGCCGAGACAGCCAAGACTGTCGTTGCACAAGTTAATGAAAAAATGCCGAGAACCTTAGGTGATTCGTTCATACACGTTTCCCGTGTATCGAAGGTCGTCGAAATCTCTCAAGAACTTCCACAATTAGAACCAATTCCTTTCACTGAAGTTGAGAAGAAGATCGGTGCTTATATTGCCAGTCTTGTCGAAGATGGTTCGACATTGCAACTTGGTATTGGCGGTATTCCAAATGCTGCACTAAAGGCAATGTTCGACAAAAGGGACCTTGGTATTCATACCGAGATGGTTTCGGATAGCATCATTGAGGCGATCGAGGCTGGCGTGATTACCGGAGCAAAAAAGACCGTACATCCAGGTAAGGTCATAGCCACATTCTATCTTGGTTCTGAAAATCTCTATGATGCCATTGATAATAATCCCATCTTTGAGACGCACCCAACAGATTATACTAATCACCCCTTTATTGTTGGTCAAAACGAAAAGATGGTTGCAATAAATTCGGCAATTGAAGTAGATCTGACCGGTCAGGTCTGCTCAGATTCTATAGGAATCAGAATCTATTCAGGTTTTGGTGGTCAGGTTGACTTCATTCGTGGAGCAGCCCAGTCAAAAGGTGGAAAACCAATAATCGCGTTACCCTCGACTGCAAAAGGTGGTGAACTTTCCAAAATTGTTCCAACACTCCATGTCGGTGCCGGCGTTGTCACAACAAGGGCAGACGTTCATTATGTAGTAACTGAATATGGTATAGCATATTTACATGGTAGAAATCTGCGCCAGCGTGCAGAGGCACTCATCAATATTGCACATCCGGATTTCAGACAAATGCTCGAGGATGAGGCGAAGAAGAGGAGACTACTTTAGTTAACAGTTTATCGTTGTACGGTATCGCTGCCCGTATCGTCTATCGTTCATAGGTGTCGTAAAAAATATGGAGAAAAAGAATAGAAGACCTGTGAGAAGTTTCCGAGACTTAGACGTTTTGCAAAACACCTACAAGAGTTCGATAGTTGTTGCCCGGAAAATTCTGCCAAAGTTGCCTGAATGCGAAGAGTATGATCTGCATAGTCAACTGAGCAGATCGTCAAAGGCGATACGGTGCCTAATTGCTGAAGACTATGCCAAAAAGCAACAGAAATCCGGGTTTCAGAAATACATTGATGACGCAATGGGCGAATGCAATGAGACGATCGTGAGTCTTGGACATGTTAAGGATATATACGAAATTGAGGTTAATCTATGTGATGAGTTAGTCGATGTATACGACAAAGCGGCACGTCAGTTATATACGTTAGCTGAAGCCTGGGATTCATTCAAAAATAGAAGACGAAAAACGAAACCGAGTAACGATACTGGCCGCGATGACGAACAACGTTTAACGCTTTACAAATGAAATTACACCATATTGGTATTGCAGTAAAAAATATCGAAGAGCGGCTCAAGATATGGCGAGACGTATTTGGCCTTCAATCGGAACGAATTGAAGAAGTACCAGACCAGAAAGTAAAAGTGGCCGTGTTGCCTCTAAAAGATATAAACATTGAACTTTTAGAACCGTTAAGTGAAGACAGTACTATCAGTAGATTTATTGAAAAGAGAGGAGAGGGATTACATCATATTTGTTTAGAGGTAGATAATGTAGAAAAAATGTTGGCTGAGATGAAATCAGCAAACATCAGATTGATTGATGAGGTTCCACGAATAGGTGCAGGTGGTAAGAAAATTATTTTTGTACACCCAAAAGATATAGGTGGAGTACTCATTGAACTGAGTGAAAAATAGAATTCTAAAGGATGAATTCCAAATCACAAGCAACGAATTGCGAACAATCTCTAACTATTCAAATCCCTGACAGGTTAGAGAGATTGCTTAATGTTTGTTTTTGGTACTTGAATACTGTGTTTAACAGAAGAATTAAGGGGGAGTAATGGACATTGAAACAAAGATCGTACATGGTGGGCAGCACCCTGATAAAGAAACTGGTGCGATTTCACCACCAATCTATCAGACCTCGACATTTGCATTCAAGGATGCTGACCACGGCGCACGTCTCTTCAAACAAGAAGAAGAAGGATATATTTATACACGCCTTGGGAATCCAACCATTAACCTGCTGGCAGAAAAGATTGCATTATTGGAATCCGCAGAGGCTGGTTTAGTATTCGCTTCTGGTCTTGCTGCTATATTCAACGTTATGGTGACTCTTGTAGGCTCCGGGGCACACGTTGTATGTGATGATACAATTTATGGTGGAACTTTTACACTTTTTAAAAATATTTTACCCCGATTAGGAATTAAAGTTACATTTCTTGATGCTACAAATATAAGTGATTTAATTTCGGCAATTAATGAGAATACAAAAGTGATTTTTATAGAAACACCGGCTAATCCTACGTTAAAAATTATCGACATCGCTAAATGTGCAGAGATTGCCCACGGCAAAAATTTACCTCTTTGTGTTGATAATACTTTTGCCACACCATATTTGCAGAGGCCGATTGAACTTGGTGCAGATATTGTCGTTCATTCTGCGACTAAATATTTTGGTGGCCACGGCGACATCATTGGTGGTGTAGTTGTAGGGAAGAGAGATTTCATAAAAAGATTATGGAAAGATGCAAAAGATATTGGCGCCGCAATTTCTCCTTTTAATGCGTGGCTCACTTTAAGAGGACTGAAGACACTCGCGGTTCGTATGCATAAACATTGCATTAACGCGACGGAGATCGCTGAATATCTTGCCAAGCATAAAAAGATTGAACAGGTCTACTACCCTGGATTGTTATCTCATCCTACATATGAGACAGCGAAAAGGCAAATGAGTAAATTCGGTGGCATGCTTGGGTTTGATGTGACTGGAGGAAAAGAAGCGGGTAAGATACTCATGAACTCAGTTAAATTATGTACGCTCGCAGTTAGTCTTGGCGATGTCGATACATTGATCGAACATCCCGGCTCGATGACTCATTCTGGTTATAGCGATGAAGAACTGCTCGAGAGTGGTATTAAACCAGGGTTTGTCAGATTATCGGTCGGTCTTGAGAATGCTAACGATATTATCGAAGACTTAGAACAGGCACTTGGTAAAATCTAAGTGACTTTGGACGTATATGTATAGATTTAAATGAATTAAATAATCCTGATGATTGGAGGATAGAATGAATGAAGGTGTTCAAAAATATGTAGAGAATGCCAAGAAGATGATTGCCGAGCGCGAGCGTTATATCAAGCAAAAGGTCAAAAAATGGAAATTTGATACTATCTCGGTCCATGGTGCTTATTCGGTGGAGGAAGCCATTGAAAACAATCAAGGAGCTATAATTGAACCTATCTTCATGAGCTCATCACAGGCATTTCGTGACAGCGATGAGATGGAGGCTGCCCTGAGCTATTTGATTCCTTCCTGGACATACAGCCGAATCCATAATCCATCAATTGGGTATCTTGAAGATACCTTAGCGTTGCTCGATGGTTATGGATTTGACGGTATGACAGGTTGTTGTGTGGTTGCCTCTGGTATGGCTGCTATTGCCAGCGCTACTGAACCGTTTCTCGTCAAACTAACCAACCAGACGAATGAAAAAATAAATTTTGTTTCGACATGCCAAGTCTACGGCGGTACTTTTCAGCAGTTTAACGTTCGCAAAATGCAGGAACGGGGTATTGAATGCCGATGGGTCGCTGATCCAAATAACCTTGATGAATGGACTTCCAAGATTGATAAGAACACTCGTTTTCTTTTTGGCGAATTGCCATCTAATCCAGGACTTGTGTTTTTCGACTTAAAAAAGGTCATCGATCTGGCTCATGAACATGGTATACCGTTCATTGCTGACTCTACGGTTGCCACACCTGCACTGCTTCGTCCAATCAGTTCGGGAGCGGATATCGTTGTCCAGTCAGTAACGAAGACGATGACCGCAAGTGGTTTTGGAATCGCCGGGGCAGTCATTGCTCGAAAGAACATTATCTCCAATATTGAAAATGATAAGATGAGGACCGATTTTACGAACTATATTAAGCTCTTGCCAAATCGAGACATGGGTCCGTGTCTGTCACCATTTCAGGCCGTTTTATCCTTAAACGACATACGAACCCTGCGTTCAAGGATTGATATATTAAGCCAAAGTTCGATGAAAGTAGCACGGTTTCTTGAAACGCATCCTAAAGTTTCACGTGTGAATTATCTTGGTTTAGAGAATCATCCTCTGCATGGCGTAGCGAACAAATACCTATGGTTGGTTGATTCTGAGTACGATGAGCAATATCGGAAGCCAGTCAACCGCTATGGTCATTTACTCTCCTTCGAATTCAAAGGTGGCATTCAGGCGGCCCGGACTATGATGGATCATCTAAAGCGTATATGGCGTGCAACTGATCTGGGGCGCATTAAATCTGTTGCAACAATACCGTCCATCTCAACTCACCAACAGATGGGTGACGAATGCCGGTCAATGGCTTGTATCCCATGTGATTTAGTTCGGTTGTGCGTTGGTGCTGAACACCCTGATGATATCATTGCTGATTTGGATCAGGCGCTCAGTGAGGTAAAATAATTAAGGCCATGGTACGTAATCAATACTACAGCACTAACAAAAAAGCACCAAAGGTTTCCTTGAAGGATGCCCTATTAACCGGGCAGGCTCCAGATAAAGGTCTTTACATGCCTCAATCGTTTCGGCATATCCCAATCGATGCAATAATTCCTTTTCGCGATAAACCATATTTCGAAATTGCCTACGCTGTGCTTAAAGGGTACACCGAGGATATGATACCCGATGATAAACTCTGGCAAATCTGTAGAGAATGTTATAATTATGACATTCCCTTAGAGAAAGTATATGACGACAATTATATCATGCGTCTAGACCAGGGGCCAACCGCATCATTCAAAGATTTTGCTGCCAGAATGATGGCGAGGATGATCCGCTATTTTCTCGAACAGGAGAAGAGCGAATTAGTCATCCTTACCGCGACTTCAGGCGATACGGGGAGTGCCGTCGCACACGCGTTTCATAATGTTGACCGGATCCACATGGTCGTTCTCTTTCCAAAGGCAGAGGTGAGTGACAGGCAGCGTAAGCAGATGACAACGTTGGGTGGAAATGTTACGGTTATCAGTGTTGACGCCAAATTTGATGATTGTCAGGCAATGGTGAAACAAGCATTTACTGATCCGGATTTAAGACAGATTCGCTTCTCTTCTGCTAATTCAATTAATATCGGTCGACTTCTTCCCCAGGCTGTCTATTATTTCTATGCTTATGCCAAACTTCAGCACAAAAGAGAGCCAGTTGTCTTCTCTATTCCTTCAGGTAACTTTGGCGACATGATGGGTGGATTGATCGCATGGCGCATGGGACTGCCGGCTAGCAGGTTTGTTATCGCAACGAATGCTAATGATGAATTTCCTGAATTTTTAAAGACTGCTCACTATCAAAAAATTATACCTTCGAGGGTCTGTATCTCCAATGCAATGAATGTTGGTCATCCGTCAAATCTGGCGAGGGTTGTTGATTTATATGGTGGTCTAATGGATGAAACGGGTACGATTCTTTCAGTGCCTGATATTGAGAAGATACGCAAAGAACTATTTTCGGTCAGCATAAACGATGATGAGACCCGCAGAACTATTAAAGAGACTTATGAAAATCACGGTGTGATCCTCGAACCCCATGGCGCCGTGGCCTGGGCTGGATTAATGCGTTATCTGGCAACTGATGAAAATCCGGATTTGGCCATTTCCATCGAGACCGCCCATCCGGCAAAATTCCCTGAAGAAATTACAAAAATCCTAGGTATTGAACCAAAAATCCCGCCGAGTTTAGCCGACCTCGATAAAAGAGAAGAGTATTATGTGTCCATTGATAAAGATTACAATCAATTCAAAAAGATATTAACCGATAAATTCTCATGAAGTATATTATCATCATCGGTGACGGTATGGCTGACTACCCTATAGATAGATTGGGGGGTAAGACACCTCTCATGGTTGCGCGAAAACCTACAATTGATATGATAGCGCGCGAAGGACGCTGCGGTCGATTAGTAACGATTGAACCGGATATGCCGCCGGGCAGTGAAGTCGCTAATCTGACAGTTCTCGGTTACGATCCTAAGATCTGCTATCAGGGACGTGGGGTTTTAGAAGCAGCCAGCATGAAGATAGTCCTCAAACCTACCGATATCGCCATGCGTTGTAATCTCATCTGTGTCCAGGACGGAAAAATAAAGAATCATTCCGCAGGCCATATATCTACCGAGGAAGCAAAAAGATTAATATCTGCAATTGATGCTGAATTAGGTAATAAGGATGTTCATTTTTTCCATGGTCTCAGCTACAGGCACTTACTCGTTTTATCTGAGGGCTCAACCGACTTGGAATGTTTTCCTCCTCATGACAATGTAGGAAAACCATTGAGCGAAGTGTTGATAAAACCACGTACACGCGAGGCACAACCAACCGCTGAAATGTTAAATGATTTAATACTCCGCTCCAACGAAATACTTATCCGCCACCCGGTCAATCAAGCACGGAAGAAAGCCGGGAAGGACGAGGCAGATTACATATGGCCGTGGTCACCAGGCAGAAGACCCCAGATGGAAACATTAGAAAAGCGTTATGGTATTAAAGGTGCAGTTATCTCAGCGGTTGATCTAATAAAGGGAACTGGTATCTATGCAGGAATGGATGTCATTAGTGTTGAGGGTGCAACCGGGCTCTGGGATACCAATTATGAAGGTAAGGCAGATGCCTGCATTACTGCTCTGCAGGATCATGATTTTGTCTATTGCCATGTTGAAGCAACAGATGAAGCCGGACATAGCAGAGATCTGGATTTGAAGATCAAAAGTATTGAATATTTAGATGAGCGTTTGATAGCTCGGATTATACGAAACCTTGAGAATAAGAAAATTGAAGCAGTAGTTTCAGTCCTACCTGACCACGCTACACCCGTAGAGTATGGCAATCATGTTAAAGACCCGGTGCCTGTAGCAATACGAGATCCAAGAAAACCTATGGATTCAGTAATGGCTTTTGATGAGAATGCGGTTCGGAATGGTTCTCTCGGTCTAATGCACGGCAAACAATTTATTGAAAATGTTTTGGCAATTAAAACTTGATGATCATAAAATTTGAAAGCAGTACATTAAGTATAAATGCCTAAATATCTAGACACCTAAATATCTAAAAAGGTGATTTCTTGAGGCAATGTAGTTCAGCATGTTTAGGCATTTAGGTATTTTGGACTTTTAGGAATTTTCTTCTAAGGAAGGAGGTTTAATGGTTGGAATTGTTGGCTACGGTTCTTATTTGCCGAGATATCGCATTAAGGTTGAGGAGATTGCCCGACAGTGGGGTAGAGATCCTGAGACAGTGAAGAGGGGTCTGTTGCTCAAGGAGAAGACGGTTCCAGGTATGGATGAGGATACGATTACAATCTCCTTTGAAGCTGCAAGAAATGCCTTAAAGAGGGCGGGTATCGACCCATCCGAGATTGGTGCTCTCTACATTGGTTCTGAATCACATCCGTACGCTGTCAAACCGTCTGGGACTGTTGTTGCAGAGGCTCTCGGCATTGTACCAAACGTTCACATAGCTGATTATGAATTTGCCTGCAAAGCAGGTACCGAGGCGATGTTTGTAGCATATGGTCTGGTGAAGGCCGGGTTGGTTAAATACGCTATGGGTATCGGCTCTGATACCTCGCAGGGTGCACCTGGTGATGCTTTGGAATTTTCGGCATCGGCTGGAGGCTCGGCATTCATACTCGGTGCAGATGGTGTTGTGGCTGAGGTATTGGACACGTTCTCCTACACAACTGATACGCCCGATTTCTGGCGGAGAGAAGGGGCATTCTATCCGCTGCACGGTGGTAGATTCACCGGGGCGCCAGCTTACTTCAAGCACATTCTTGGCGCTGGTAATGCAATTCTTGAGAAGAGTGGCTACAAGGCGTCTGACTTTGCGTATGCAATCTTTCATATGCCCAATGGTAAGTTTCCTTTGACAGTCGGTAAACAACTAGGATTCACTAAAGAACAACTAGAACCAGGATGGATTGTGCCATTGATGGGTAATACCTATTCAGGTTCCTCACCAACTGGTTTTTCAGCTACGCTTGATATTGCAAAGCCAACAGATTTGATACTACTAGTTTCGTTTGGCTCTGGTGCTGGGAGTGATGCATTCATCTTCAAGGTGACCGATCGGATTAATGAGGTGAGAGATAAAGCAGAGAAGGTGAAAGATATGCTCGAAAACAACCGCATCTACTTGAACTACGGTGAGTATGCAAAATTCCGCGGCAAGATCATAATGAACGAGTAAGGAGGCGAGATGAAAGAAGTAGCAGTTATTGGTTGCGGTATGACAAAATTTGGTGAACTATGGGATAAATCATTAAGGGATATGTTTGTTGAGGCTGCACTACAAGCAATTGATGATGCACATGTAGATAAGATTGATTCGATGTACGTCGGTGCAATGACACCAGGTCTTTTTGTTGGTCAGGAGCATATCGGCGCCCTCATGGCAGACTACCTTGGTGCGGCTCCTATACCGGCATTGCGCGTTGAGTCTGCATGCTGCTCCGGTGGGATGTCTGTTCGGATGGGTTTCTTCGACATTGCATCAGGCAACAGCGATATTGTCCTTTGTGGTGGTGTTGAAAAGATGACCGACGGTGCAGATGTTACCTATGCGCTTGCGACTGCGGCGGACCAAGAATATGAAGTATATCACGGTGTCACCTTTCCAGGTCTCTATGCGATGATCGCAAATGCTCACATGTATCGTTACGGAACGACGAGAGAACAACTTGCTGCAGTATCGGTCAAGAATCATCACAATGGTTCGTTAAATCCGAAGGCACAGTTTCAGTCTGAGATTACAATCGAGCAGGTAATCAAAGCTACCTTGGTTGCTGATCCACTTACTGTTCTTGACAGTTCTCCTGTTTCAGATGGTGCAGCATGCGTAATATTGGCATCGATGGAAATAGCTAAGAAACTGCAGAAGCCATGTATAAAGATAATCGGTACAGGTGCTGCAACTGACAGTTTAGCATTGGATAAGAGAGAGGACATTACGACACTCAAGGCAGTGGAAGTTTCTGCTGAATCTTCTTATAAAATGGCCGGAGTGAAACCTACCGATGTGAGCCTTGCAGAAGTTCACGACTGCTTCAGCATAGCTGAAATATGTATCATCGAAGAGCTGGGATTTATTGAAAAGGGTAAGGGTGGTCCCTTTACCGAGCAAGGGCACACATCCTTGAGCGGAAAGATTCCTGTTAACCCTTCTGGTGGTTTAAAATCAAAAGGGCACCCTGTAGGTGCTACAGGAGTTGCACAGGTCGTTGAGGTCGTTGAGCAGTTACGAGGTAATGCTGGCAAGCGACAGGTCAAGAACGCGAAAATCGGATTGACACAGAACATGGGTGGTTCAGGCGCATCATCAGTAGTACACATATTTAGTATATAAATGCCTAAATACCTAAACACCTAAATGCCTAAAAGAATCGAGAAGAAATATAGTGTGAGTGATGAACTAAAGGAGAGAACCTATAAATTTGCTTTAGCCATTTTGGAGCTTGCTTCAATGCTGCCTAACACCGATGAAGGTAAGATAATACGAAGACAGCTCTGCAAATCAGGTACCTCAGTTGGCTCCAATCTTGAAGAAGCCGATGGATCCTTGGCCTTAAATGATTTTGTATACAAGGTTGATATCGCGTTTAAAGAGAGTAAAGAAACAAGATATTGGCTGCGTGTCATAATTGATCGACGATTGTTGACG
>SMTZ1_10003264_pt1 | contig 28410 bp, 20 predicted proteins | sample DeeMarSWOR136_30_FD_25667 | JGI IMG/M metagenome (IMG submission 25667)
GTCAGCTTAAAAAGTTCCGTATTTTACTCGACTTTGGATTCTTGCTGTCTGGTGCTCAGACAATTTCATGGCCATAGTCTGGATAGAGGCTTGAAAGGGCTTGAAAGGGCTTGAAAAAATTGGATTAGAATAATAATCGGATAATTCTGTCGTGAGCCAGGATCATCATATATCAGTCATACTTCACGTCGACTTCCACGGTGAAAAATCTGTAGTTGTCATAGATGAAGTTGACAAGGTACCCAGGACGTTCTTTTCCTGCTTCAGTCAGGAAGGTCTCTTCGATGATCTGCCTGCTGGGAAAACGGACGCGGTTCTTTTCGACTTCATAATAGACTGACCAGGATAAGCTCCTCTTGAGTACCTCGGGTCCCATTCAATCTTCAGGATGCTGAACTCCTGTTCATCGACCCAGATTTTTCCGAAACTGTAATTTTCTTCCCGTTCTTCCGTAGGCGTGGCCGAGATGATTATGGTCTTCTTGCCGTTTATCTCGTCGTGGCCGATTATTTCATAGTTGAAATGCCGCTGCCAGTAACGGCTCAAAAATCCCACAGGTCCGTAGACCAGAAATTTCGCTTTAAACGCTTTGATCTTCAGCTCCGCATTCTCCACATGTTTTTCTTTGTCCTTCTCTTTCAACAGTATTCTTTTTTCTTCGAGAGTGTCTCCCTTTTTGATCATCTGATAGTCGTAGACCCAGGAATGGATTCTCTTGCCTTTGAGCTTCAAATCCACTTTTTTGAAAGGGGTTGCGGAAGCCATATCTGCGGGACTAATTCTTTCTGTCTTTTTATAAGAATAGTTTTCTTCCTGGATGTTTTCATGACAGATAAAATCCAAGGCTATTCTTTTCAATCTTTCGCAGTAGTCGGCTGTTTGTTTCAGAATGGTCTTGAGTTTTGCCTGGTCAGTTTCTGTACTGATTTCCTGAGGCAAGCAGATATCCCACATAATAGGGATAAATAAGACTAGCAGGAGGCAGGTCTTTGTTTTTCGCATCCCCTTACTATATATATAACCAAACATAACAAAAATATCAATTTAATAAAACTTCACTGTTTCCGGGAGACGTGGAGAATTGGAGCGGGCGGCATTTTTCCGGAGAGGCTTGATTTTCTGATTAAAAATGAACTATACAGTTAAATGTTATGAACTGTATATCCTGGGAGGAGATAAGATGAGACTCCGCTTGTCAGCTCTGGCCATGATTATTCTTCTGACAACTCCGTTATTGGGTTCTGATTGGATGTTCGAAGGATTTTTGGGTGGTGCCTGGAATGTCCCCACCTACCTGACGATTGTCCAGAAAGGATACACGGATATCTCTCTGAAGGCAGAGTACGAGGAGCGTACTTTCGAAGGATTCCCTTACTATGATTTAAGACTCAGCCGCTGGTCAAACGACCGGGCCTGGGAGCTGGAGCTTGTCCATCACAAGATCTATCTCGCCAATCCTTCGGCTGAGATCCAGCGTTTTTCGATCAGCGATGGCTTCAATATAATCGCCATTAACCGGGCGTGGGATGTGAAAAAGATAATCTGGCGTTTGGGCGCTGGTGTCGTTCTCACCCATCCTGAGAGCACGATTCGAGGAAGTGCGTTCGACGAGCACAAGGGATTGTTTGCGGCGGGACTTTATTTTTCAGGCGTTGCCCTTCAGGCCGCAGTTGGAAAGCAGGCTAAATTGTGGAGAGGCTTGTTTTTGTCTTTCGAGGGGAAAGTCACGGTTTCTTTTGTTCAGGTCCCCATCCACAGCGGTCATGCCGATCTATCCAATGTTGCCTTCCATATTCTTGCCGGGCTTGGCTACCGGATCTGAACGCTAACACGCACTTTTATCTACATTATCCTTTACTAGGGATATTCCAGTTTCTTGTCATTTCCTATTCAAAACTCACCTTTGCCACAGAAATTTCGACAAAATTGAATGGAGAGCTTTTTATTTTATGGGATAAAGCAGAAGAGATGAAGTGCCAGAAAAAAGAATTAACCGTATAGGATTTGAAAGGCAGGCCTGTTCCAAGCCGGTCACAAGTCAGTTGCCTCTTTGACAGAGTGATATTTCTGTGCTATAAATCATCTCTGGGAATTGGAGAAGAATTGCCTGTGTGGGGAACGGGCAGGAATGAGTAAAGAGGCGGGAAATCGATGACACTCAAGAATCCACGAGGATGTTTATCTCCAGGTGTTATTTTTTTAATAAAATGTACATAGTAGGCTAAAGCAATGAAAATCGTTTGTATCGAAGGGCAAGAAAAGGATATGGAATGGGAACTCACCGGTTCCCGGTTGGTCATTGGCCGGGATTCCATCTGCGATGTGATCATCAACGATCCTAAGCTGTCCAGATTACATGCTGAAATTGTCCGTGAGGGCAATGCATTCATATTCTATGACAAAGAAAGCCTGAACGGCTCGTACATCAATAATGACCAGGTCACACGTCAAATTCTGATTCCAGGTGATGTGATCAAAATAGGGGATACCAGTCTCAGTGTCGTGGGAGATGAATTGACAACCAACGTCGACTGGCAGAAGAGCGACCCGATGATCACCACCAAGATCCCGCTTGATCAACTGACGAATCAGATTCAAGCTGTCGTCTTCTCTCCGGGAGCAGTGGCTGAGGAGCGCCCGGACGTTAAAACCAAAAGACATCTCCAGACAGCGAGGTTGATCAAAAATCTTGAGACTGTCTACCAGGTCGGTAGTGCCATCATCTCGATTCAAACGGTCGATGAGCTCCTCGACCAGATTGCCGGAATGCTGCTCAACGTTTTTCGTGATGTTCAGAGAGTCTGTATCCTGCTCAAAGATGGCAAAAAGGAATTTGAGCCGAAGTACATAAAGACCAGGGCAGGCATTCCTGCCCAACCTTTCCAGATGAGCCGCAGTGTCGTCAATAAGTCGGTTCAAGAAGAAGTGTGCATTTTAGCCAATGACGCGGCCAAAGACGACCGCTTCGCCGCCTCAGAGAGTGTTCTCACTATGAACCTTCGCTCTGTGATGTGCGCGCCTCTCGTCAGCAAGGGAAAGGTCTTAGGGCTGATCTATGTGGATAATCGCGAAAAGCCGAATTGCTTTGATGACAATGATGTAGCTCTTCTTTCCGCTCTGGCCAACCAATCAGCAGTGGCCATAGAGAATTCAAAACTGTACGAGGATATTCAGAAATCCTATCATGAGGCTATCCTGGCCCTGCTGAATACGGTGGAGGCCAAGGACCCTTACACGCGGGGCCATTCCCAGAGAACAGCCCGCTATGCTCTTGGTATTGCCCAAGAGATGGGTTTGAACGAGGAAGAATGCAAAGAGGTCAAGACCTCGGCAGAACTCCATGACATTGGAAAGATTGGTGTCAAGGATCTCATTATCGGAAAAGACAGCCCCCTTTCCACCATGGAATTCCACTCTATCCAGGCTCACGTCCTTACCGGCGAGAAGATCCTCAAACCCATAGAATATTTGAATTTTGCCCTTCCGATGGTGCGGCACCATCACGAACATTATGACGGCACCGGATACCCCGATAAAATAAAAGGAGATAAGATCCCGCTCGCCGCTCGGATCATCGGAGCAGCCGATGCCTTTGATGCCATGACCACCCAGCGTCCTTATAACAAGCCTTTGCCCTTCAAGAAGGCCCTGGAGAAATGCAAGGAGCTGAAAGGAAAACAATTTGACCCTAAGGTTGTCGAGGCTCTTGAGCGCTTTGTCCTGGCCAATATTAAAAATCTAACCAAAACTGACGAAATCGCAGAGACTGAGACAAAAGTCAAAACTGTCGAAAAAGAGAAGAGCAAGACGATCAAGAAAAAGGGAAATTAAGTCCTCAATCGCGGTTTTTATTCGAACTTGAATTTTTTCTCGTTAAAGACTTTCAGACAGGCGTCCACGACCTCAGGATCATAAAGGATCCCTTTGTTTTTTTGAATCTCTTCCAGGGCCTTGTCAATTCCCAGAGCTGCCCGGTAAGGGCGGTGAGAAGCCATGGCTTCAACGACATCAGCCACAGCCAGAATCCTTGCCTCGAGAAGGATTTTGTCTCCTTTCAGACCTAGCGGATAGCCAGAGCCATCCAGCCTCTCATGATGTTGAAGCATGATTTTCGTCACCTCGTGGGGAAGCTCGATCCTCTTCAGTATGTCATATCCGACTTGAGGATGGGTCTTGATCAGGTTGAAATCGATCTCGGTCAGCTGCCCGGGCCAGCTGAGAATCTCTGCGGGCACTCGGATCTTGCCCACATCATGGATCACTCCTGCCATGCGGATTCCCTCGGTCTTTTCCTTCGGAAGGCCCATCTCTTCAGCTATGGCACAGGCCAAGCTCGTGACTCTATGCTGGTGGCCTGCTGTGTAGGGGTCCCTCATTTCGACTGCAGAGGCCAGGGCATTGACGGTTTCCTCCAGGGATCTCCGTAATCTTTCGAAACTCTGCTTCCGCTCTTCTTCAGCAACCTTGCGCTCTGTAATATCCCGGGCAATGCTGAGAGCTGCAGGTTTTCCTTCGTATTCGATTATGCGGCTGCTCAATTCAATCGGAATAATCGTTCCATTCTTTCCTTTGTGGGCTGTCTCGAAGAATATGTGGCCTCTATGGCTCAGTTCCTCAATCTTTACGGGCAGCGAAACGGACTTTTTTGGGCGGTCGATATCCGCCAGGGTCATATCGATGATCTTTTTTCGCTCGAACCCCAGGCGCTCGCAGGCAACCTGGTTGACCTCAAGAATGTTTCCATCCAGGTCAGTGATGAAGATCGCATCACCGGCGGAGTTAAACAAAGTTTTGAATTTCTCCTCGGATGCCAGGACAGCTTCTTCGACCTTTTTGCGTTCAGTGATGTCCCAGATGTAAGAGCGAGTCCCGATGATATTGCCGTTATCCATTAAAGCGTCGGCATGGACTTCGATGAATATGATGGTACCATCTTTTTTGATCCCCTTGCATTCATATCTGGCTGGAACCTTTTTGCCCTGAATGCGGCTCTTATGGTGTTTCAAAACCCTTTCCCTGTCATCAGGATGAACGATCGAGCGGATGTTCTGCTTTTTCATTTCCTCTAAAGGATAGCCAAACATATCTGCATATTGCTTGTTGCAGTATTTGACTTTCCCTTCTCTGTCGTCGATGAGGATGGCAACTCCTGCTTTTTCAACAAGGTCTTTATACCGTTCTTCTGATTCTATTATTTTTTCCTTTGTCCTTTTCCGCTCTGTGATATCTCTTGTGGTGGCGATGAACATTTTGGGTCTGCCCTCTGCGTCTTTGATCACAGCGCAGTTGAGTTCGCCCGTGAAAACAGTGCCGTCTTTCTTGAACAGCGTGTATTCCTCATTTTTCAACCGGCCTTCTTCGAGAGTTTTTTGGAGATTTGTCAAGGCTCTTTTGCGCTCTTTGGGAGAGATCAACTCAAAAGCGCTCTTTCCGAGGAGTTCTTTTTCATGCCTGTAACCATGGATCTCGAGCGTTTGCCTGGACACGTAGGTGATTCTTCCTTCTAAGTCAGTGGCGGTGACCGCATCTGGCGAAGTCTGAACCAATATCTTATATTTTTCCTCGCTGTCCCGCAGCGCCTCTTCATCCTGTTTTCTTTTGGTCGCATCTCTGAGTATCCCCAAAACTCTCAGCTTTTCGCCATGGAGGGGGACAGTGCTGACTTCAACATGTTTGATTTTTTTGTGTTTGGTAAGGATTCTGAATGAATATTCAGGAGGAAGTTCTTTTCCTTTTTTCCGGCCGTTTTCTCTTTTCAGGACAAGCTCTCTGTCATCCGGATGAATGAGGTCCAGGAAATTGAAGTCGTTGCGGCACACTTCATGGGCTTTATAGCCGAATATTTTCTCGAACGCCGGGTTGACATACTCAAAGCCGTCCGGACTGATGACGTATATCCCATCCCTTGCGTTTTCAGCAAGGGTGCGGTATCTTTCCTGGCTTTCATGAAGGGCTTGGCTAGCCCGGACGGAATCAGTTATATCTCTGGCAATCCCCTGTATCGCAGTGGGTTTATCTCCCTGGTATATGATCGATGCTTCTGTTTCCACCCAGACATAATCCCCATCTTTTTTCCGGAGTTTGAAAATAAGCGGCTTTTTCTGAGAGCCAGTCCTTACGATCTCGCCGATATTTTTTATCGCGGCTGGCAGCTGGTCTTCTTCGATCAGCGATGAAAAACTCATTGAAGGGATTTCCTCTTTAGAATAGCCTAGCAGGTCTAACGCGGCTTTATTGGCATCCAGAAAATTACCGTTGAAATCGTGAATATAAACGCAGTAGAGCGAGCGGTCAAAGAGCGCTTTGTACCGTTCCCTGCTCTCCTGAAGTGCCTCTTCCATCTGTTTGCGCTCTGTGATGTCTAGGATTTGAGCCACGGTTTCCATGTTTCCTTCAGTATTGCTTATGACGGAGGAACTGATCTCGACATGCCTGATACAGCCGTCTTTGCGGACGATTTTAGCCTCGTAACGGTCCGGCACTTTCTTTCCCCTCTGCCTCTGGAGGTAATGGTCAACGATGAGTTTTTTGCTTTCTTTTTCCAGAAATTCCCGGAAATCCTTGCCGAGTATCTCCTCCTCAGAATATTGGAATATTCGGCATAACTCATCGTTCACATAGGTTATCCTGAAGCTGTCATCGACAATCACGATCCCTTCGTGCGAGTTTTCCACGATGGACCGGAAACGTTTTTCGCTTCCGTTGAAAAATTTTTCGAGCTGTTTTTGCGAGGACTCGGAACGTTCAAGAGCGTTTGTCTTTTTCTTCAGCTCTTGGAGCTCCCGCAGGATTATCTCTTTTGTCTTCACTTTTTTATCTCAATTCTTGTTTTTTTGAACTGAGGAGAAATTCAGCAACCCCTTTTTGTGCTGAGCACGACTTCTTTTCACCCTGTTGGCTTCAGTACTCATATAGTTAATTTCTGCAGACAGTAGAGCTGCCCCTAAATATAGAAATTGTCAAAGGGTATATTCTATTTATTCAGCGGTCCTGTAAATCGCCGTTTGGAATGAATTGAGGGGGTGATTTTTAGGCATTTTTTCCTATCCGAAGGGAGGAGAATATCTCCTCAAAAAGATGACTAACTTATTAGAAATAGAGAAGATAAAAATCACCCGTGATTTCATCCACAAAGGGTATTGAAAAGAGAACTGAAAAAAGCTATTAAAGATGGTTAATGTTCATCAGGATATTTTGTTCAAACCAGGAGTTTTCAATTCAATGAAGGAGGCTTGACCTTGAAAAAAATGCTTGCAGTCTTTCTGTTCATGGTTTTCTTGGCTACTCAGGTTTCTTGGGCGTCGGCTCCCCAGCAGCGCCCTGAACAGAGTTCTTTCTCTGTAAGAGAAATTAACCCTTTTAACTATGTATGTATCCCTTATAAAGGCCCTCTTTCGGACAGGGAAAAAGTGGCTGGGACTCTGGTATCGGCAATGCAAGGTCAGAATATATTCCAGATAGGGACCATACTGGGAATCTATTACAACTTTGCGCAAACAGTCCAGCCTGAAGAATTGGTCTGGGAAGTGGGCTTTCCGGTTGCTTCCGATGCTATGCCCCAGGAGCCCCTGGAGAAAAAGGAATGGAATTTCACCACTGTGGTGATCGGTCTTCACGTCGGGCCTTATACGGAAAGCGGCAAGACTATTCACATGATGATGGAATGGATGAGAGCCAACAACTATGCAGTTGATGGTCCTATCCTGGAAAGGTATTTGGACATGGATCCTTCCCGGCTCATGCCAGGTGGACTCAGGACAGAGATCTGGATTCCCTGCCGAAAAAGCGCAGGAACTGTATTCCTGCGTGTGAAGGCTCAGCTGGCCAATGTCAGGTCAGGCCCTGATCCTGCCAGCAACGTTCTCGCTCAGCTGGTGAGGGGAACAGTTGTCGAATCCTCAGGGACGACCGGCGGTTTCTATGAGATTTCTTTGAAGGATCAATACGGCCAGGCTGTGCAGGGATTTATCGATATAAAAACAGTTGAGATTGTGAGCGGTGAGGAAGTGCAAGAAGAAGTCCCAGAACCAGTCCCGCAGAAAAAAGAAGAGCCTCAGGTCGAAAAAAAGCCCAAGGTCGAGGAAAAGCCAAAGATCCAAGAGAAACCAAAGCCCGCACCTGCAAAAAAGGTAGCTACTGCCCTAAAAGCCGTGAAAAAGGTCAGCCTGGAACTCGGGTTTTATTATTCCTTGATGAATTCCTACAACAGGGGCCTTCTTGATGAGTGGTTCATTGAAGTCACCGCTGACCCGACAAGACTGGTCGATGCGGGCTCTCCGGCTTTTTACAACTTTAGCGGCGTGCTGTTCATCGACGTAAGTCCCAATTTCGCCCTCGGTTTTGGCACCGAAGTCATGGTTTCCGCTCCCCGAGCACTCTGGGGCACCCAGATCTTTTGGGGCGGCCGGCAGGAGATAGCCCTTAACCCGTTCATAGTGGGATTTAAAGTGCCCCTTAGATTAAAAATAGGGGGCGCGGGCATGATGATGAGCATTACCGCATCGCCCATGATGCTTATGGGCTGGGTCACAGGTACCTATGACAACAGTGCCACCTCGACCTACTGGGAATTCACTCCCTCGAGCAAGACGGGTTTTGGGGTAAGCGGCGGGATCGAGACGTTCTTCGGGAAATCGTTCGGTGTGGGAATGAACGTGGGTATGCGTTCCCTGACGGTCGGGCTTTCTTTCAAAGACCCGGGCAGCTCCACAGGATATTCCACACCGATTTTATCCAGCGGTACCCCGGTTACGGTCGACCTCGGAGGGACCTACGTGACGACAGGGCTTCTTATCCGGTTTTAAGCTGGATAAGAGGAGTTGCTCGGAAACTGATATTCTTGGCCTTATTGATGCTGAGGAACTATGATGATAACTCCTGTTTGCGATGTCTGAAAGATGTCGTAATAGGCAATAGACTCGATTTCGTGTTCCAATGTCCAGGCCAAAACACCGAGAGGTTCTTAAAATAAATTCTCCTCCCGATAAAAAACCGATTGCAATTAATGAATGTTGTCCGAGACAGGCTTAAGAAACAGTAATCCAATAATCCGGAAATTCTTGATTTCCTTGTATATGAAAGTGCCAGATCAAGTTGAATCTGGCTGGGATCCTTTTAGTTTGACGCTCAGCATTGTTATGTCATCTGCCTGATCTGCGCCGTCGGCAAATGATAAGACATCGTCCAGGACAGCGGAAATCAAAGGTTTTGGTTCGGAGTCTTGTAAAGATGATAAGCAGCTTATCAGACGCTGATCGGTATAGAAGTCATCTTTTTTATTCATCGCTTCGGTCACACCATCGGTAAACGCAAACAGTTGTGCGGATTTAGAGATCGTGATGGTTTTTGAGTTAAATTGAACCGAGTCATCGACACCTAATGCCATCGACTGTGTCCCCTCCAGAGAGACCGGGGCTTGGCCTGGTTTAAGAAGGTAAGGCGGATTATGGCCGGCGAGACAATAGTCTAACTGACCGCTATGGTAGTCCAATACTCCGTAAAAAAGCGTAACAAACAAGGCGTTTTCGTTGTTTTGGCATAATGCCTTATTAACAATAGTGATGACCTCAGCGGGATCAGATCTTTGGGAGGAAGTTGCGCGAAACATGGTCATGGTCACCGCCATAAACAACGCCGCCGGAACACCTTTTCCGGAAACATCTCCGATTAAAAACGTGAATTTATTTTGAGCTTCGTTTACAAAAAAGTCGTAAAAATCACCTCCGATTTCTTTGGCTGGCTCGATGTACGCGTGAACGTCAAATTCGGGGCGGTGAGGAAACGGAGGGAATGTTTGAGGAATTATATTCATTTGAATATCGCGACCGATTTTCAGCTCGCTTTCAATCCGTTCCTTTATCGCTGTGGTTTCTTTTAAGTTTTGGATATAGACAATTATTTTCTCTTCCATGGCCCCAAAGGCTTCGGCCAACTTACTGATTTCATCTTTTGATCGCGCTGCTAGGCGGTCAACTTGTTGTTTATCTTTTAACGGCTGACTAAAATCATGGGCCGCTAGTTTATTGGCGTACTCGGTTAACGCGTTTAGTGGCTTGCTGATGGTTGATATAATCCGATACGCAATAAAAAACGTAAGGAGCAATACCACCAGCAGCAATCCTTGCTGCATCAGTATGGACTGCCATATCTGTTTTTGAATCAAAGCCATATCCATTCCCACGTGAACATATCCAGCTTCTCCAGCTAAAATCGGTGCGGATAAATTCATTATTTTGCCCATTCGTTCGATCGCCAGATCCGTGTTTGTAATGTCGTTTTCTTGGACTGCCTGACCTGATTTTAACAGGGTATGAATTTCTTTGGGTATTTCCGGAACAAAGGTATGAGAAAGAATTTCGTTGGTTCCGTCGGTAACAAACACGTAGGCAACACCCTCAATGATTAAAAACTGATCCATCATTGACTGCAATGTGGAGGCATTACTGTTTAAGACGACCTCCACAGACGCGTCAGCAATGGCCCTGCTGATTGCCATGCCTTTACTTTTATATTCGTTTGTCAGGTTACGCGACAGGTTCCATCCTGCGAACACAGAAGTGATGATGGCAATAATTCCAAATAAAATGGATAGCAATATCAGCGCTTTCAGAAATAATTTAGACATCGTTTTTTATCCATCGGGACCAATCATCTATGGGGATAAACTTTCCATCTTTCAAGGTCGTGAAGTACACTTCGCTTGAGGCTTGGTGACGGTTTTTGCTAAATTTTATTGGCACTCCGACTCCAAGATCAATAACCGGCATGGATTCCACGGTTGGGACAATATCTCGTTTTCGCAATGGCTGCGGAAGCCGCTTTAATATCTCAACCAACAATTTGGCATTGAGAAAGCCTTCAAAACTGACAAAGCTATATTCCGGGGAATCGTAGGCATCTTCTTGAAATTGTTCGGGAATGGGAGGGGCGTAGGTTTCCATCAGCTTTCGGTATTCTTTAACAGCCGAAATAGACAGGTCTTCATAGCTTGGGACCACCTGGGAGTTTATTAAATTATCGGTGAACCTGCGGCCGGTCCGGGTTTCTTCTGATATTAGCAGTCGGGCTAGGTTCTCACTGCCGACAAACGATAAATTGGCAATCGGAATATCCCACCCGAACAACCGGGCATCTCGAATGAATGCGGCACAAGCAGCATAGGCGCCAACACAAATGATTGCATCAGGATTCGCCCGTTTTAATATTTCGACTTGTTCTGTCATGGAGTCATTGTACTCGGCCCCCCTTCGATAGGTGGCCTCTCCGACAATATCAAGGTTATGGTTTTTTAATCCAAATCGGACGCCGGCCCAACCCGATCGTCCATAGGCATCTGCTTGATAAAACACCGCAATTTTCCGTCGTCCGATTTTGATAAATTGATCTACAAGACCAGCGGTTTCTTGACGATAGGATGCTCGAAGGTTAAAGGCATACCTGTCATAGGGAGCTTCCCGCTGTGGTTGGGCACCGGTGAAGGGAAAAAATAAGTAGACATACTCGGCTTCATATCGTCTGAGAAGCGGTAAAATACGGGTAACGGTCGGCGTACCTACATAATTAAAAAGCAAAAATGCTTCCTCGGTTTCAATCAGGCGGACTGTATTTTTAATACAAGGGTAAGGATTATAGCCATCATCGAGCAGCTTGAGTTGAATTGATTGGCCGCGGATACCGCCATTGTCGTTAATATAGCTAAAATAGGCCATCGAACCGCGATAAAGCTCTATGCCTAAACCACGAGATGGACCGGTAAATGCGGCTGATACCCCTAATATAATCGGTTCGGCTGCGGAACTGACGGTTGAAATTCCGAGTAGCAAAATGGATAAAATTAATATCGCTTTTTTCATAGTTGCTGCCGTTTGGCTAGTAAGATAAGAATTTTCTTTTCAGCTGCGCTGGCTGCGTGTTCATCTTTGTCCTTATTTTCCCGTCTGGCCATCGTGCGAAAGTATAAATTACGACAAAAAAGATGTCAATCGAGTGAGAAGCGTTGAAACTATGGTATTACGGTTGAAAGGCAGAAACAGTCAAAATCAGGGAAATCAAGAGAATAAGATGGCTGGGAAGCAGGGATTCGAACCCCGATTCCATGATCCAGAGTCATGTGTCCTACCATTGGACGACTTCCCAGTCTAGGAAATGATAATCGGAATGGAATGGGTGGTGATTGCCGAAGACGTTTAATTTGATTGACTCCTCACCTAGACTTTCTGAGCACAACCCGGCTTTCCTAAGCTTTATTTGTTTTTGAGGATAATTGGATGGTCATTCACTTCGATTTACTCTTAAAATAATCTGTTCATTTTAAAATAAATAGGAGCCATGCCAGGTTTTTCATCCTCATTGACTTGGAAATTATCCGATGATAAGATTGACGATTCATAATGAGAAAAAATCTGCTCCGTTTTGGTGTCTTCTTCCTCCTCACCCTGGTTTTTCTTTTCTTTTTCATCCGGAGAGTAGAGTGGAAGGAAGTTCTGGGTTACTTGACGGATGTGGACCTCAAATTCTTGGTTCTGGTCTTCATCCTTGTTCCGGTTCACTTCGCCACTCGGGGCTTCCGCTGGAAATTCCTCCTGATGAATGAAAAGAAGGGGGCCAAATTTTCCCATATGTTTGCCGGAAATGCTATCGGCTTCACGGTAACTCTCCTTTTTCCAGGAAGGCTGGGAGAGTTGGCCAAGCCTCTGTACCTGGCCCAGAAAGAAAGAATAAGCCGGGGGTTTGCCATCGGCACTGTGGTCGTTGAGAGAATATTCGATATGTTCACTATGTGTTTTCTGCTTGGTGTTTTTCTTCTGGCCAAACCCCTCTATTCTTCCTATTTCCAGGGAAAAGAAGAGGCGTACTCCAGTCTTCAACTCTACGGCATCATCGGGGTAATCATCGCCACCATACTCCTGGCCATCATCCTGATTCTCTATTTCTTCAAGGAAAAGGCTCTTTCCGTTATCACTCTCTTGCTGAAACCTGTACCCGAGAAAATCTCCCAGATGATTCTCAAAGCTTCAAAGGGTTTCATCCAGGGCCTGAAGTTTTTTCATTCTGTCAGGAATCTGTTCATCTATATCCTTCTCTCTTTTGTCGTCTGGATAGGCATCATTTTTTATTACTGGATTTTTTTCTTTGCCTATAAGATTTCGGTGCCTTTTTTTCTGCTTTGTCCCTATGTTTTTCTGATTTTGATAGGGGCGTCCATTCCTACGCCAGGAATGGTGGGAGGATTCGACTATTTTAGCAAAGTCGGTTTGACTTCTCTGTTTGATGTGGATGTAAACCTGGCCGTGGGGATGACGATCGTGGTCCATGCTGCCCAGGTCGTGATGACTTGCCTGGTGGGTTATGTTATATTATGGAAAGAAGGAATTTCGCTGCTCCAGCTAAAGAAACTTGGGGAGGATGTCAAAAAGTGAGGTGTCCCTACTGCGACCATCCGGAGAGCAAAGTCATCGATTCCCGGGAAAGCAAAAACGGCTTGTGTATCCGGCGCCGTCGGGAATGCCTCTCCTGCAAGAAAAGGTTCACGACCTACGAGAAAATCGAGGAAATCCCCTATATGGTCGTCAAAAAAGACGGCAGAAGACAGCCTTTTGACAGCCAGAAGCTTCTCCGGGGACTGCTCAAAGCCTGTGAAAAAAGGCCTGTGCCCCTGGCAAAACTGGAAGAGATTGTTGATGAGGTCGAAAGCAAACTCCAGGACCGCACGGATAAAGAATTGGCGGCTTCAAAAATAGGGCAGCTGGTGATGAAGAGGCTCAAAGCACTGGATAAGGTTGCCTATGTCCGGTTTGCCTCGGTGTACCGGGAATTCAAGGATGTGGTGGAGTTCAAGCAGGAACTGGAATCTCTCCTCAAGGAAAAATAAACCTACCTGAAAATGGTTAAAAAAATCAAACTTATCTCAAAGATCGAGGATATCAAAGAAGACATCAACCGGATCGTAGGGGAGTTCGGCTTCCAGAGAAATGAGGTGTTGGGTTTGGATGGAGGCTGGAATCCGGATGTGGATATCTATGAGAATGCAAACAACATCACGGTTGAGATTGAACTCCCTGGAGTTGACCAGAAGGATATCACCTTGTTGCTGCACAATAACCGCCTGGAAGTGAAGGGATTCAAGAGAGAAGAGGAGAAATCCAGAAAACTAAAATATATCAGGCTGGAACGGGAATATGGCTCTTTCCGGCGTTTTATTTTTCTGCCAGGCTCGGTGATTCCCGAGAGGACAACCGCCTATCTTCGGAATGGTGTTTTAATAATAACTTTGAAAAAGCAAAGGCAGGGAAGAAAAAAGGAACGTGTCGTGAATATCCAGAAAGCCGGGGAATAAACTTGGAGGAATACCATGGCTAGAAAGAACAAGGATAACGAGAATGGCTATGAGGACGTATTGGACGACCGGGATAAAAAGATCCATGTTCCCAAAGAACTCCCCATTCTCATGCTCAGAGATATCGTCGTCTTCCCCTATATGGTGATTCCTCTATTCGTGGGAAGAGAGAAATCCAAGAATGCCATTGACCATTCGCTATCGACTGACCGGATGATTCTTCTCCTGACTCAAAAAAACATGGAAATTGAAGAACCCAAAAGAAGAGATGTCTATGAGGTGGGGACAGTCGCCCTGATCATGCGCATGCTCAAGCTTCCAGACGGCAGGATGAGAATCCTGGCTCAGGGTCTGGTGAGAGCCCGGATCGATAAACTTGATGAGGACAAGCCCTTCTATACTGCTGGGATCACAGTCATCCCTGAGCCTGAGGAAGAGAAAAAGTCAATTGAAGTGGAGGCCCTGATCAAGAATACGCGGTCAGGGTTGGAGAAAGCCTCTTCTTTGGGCAAGGATATTCCTCCTGAGGTCATGATCCTCTCGGCGAATATCGATGAGCCAGGGAGGCTGGCTGACCTGACCGCGGCTAACCTGGAGTTAAAGGTCAATGAGGCCCAGCGGATCTTGGAGGTTGCAGATCCCATTCAAAGACTGAAGAAAGTCTTCGAGCTGTTAACGAGAGAGCTTGAGCTTCTGGATATACAGTCAAAGATCAGCACCGAGGCGAAAGGAGAGATGGACAAACTTCAGAAGCAGTATTTTCTCAGGCAGCAGATGAAAGCGATCCAGAAGGAACTGGGCGAGGGGACTGAGATTCAGGAGGAAATAGCGACTTACAAGGAAAAGCTGACAAAGCTAAAAGTCTCCCCGGAGGTCAAGGAGGAGCTGGAGAAACAGATCAACCGTCTTTCCCAGATGCACCCGGAGTCTGCGGAGACCGCTGTTGTCCGTAATTATCTGGATTGGATGTTCGACCTCCCCTGGAATAAAAGCACGGTTGATAACCTGGACCTGAGAAAAGCGAAGCAAATTCTGGATGAGGACCATTACGGTCTGGAAAGAGTTAAAGAAAGGATCCTTGAATACCTGGGAGTCAGGAAACTCTCAAAGAAGATAAAGGGCCCCATCCTCTGTTTTGTCGGGCCTCCAGGAGTGGGGAAGACTTCTCTTGGACGATCGATTGCCCGAGCTCTGGGCCGGGAATTTATCCGGATATCTCTGGGAGGTGTTCGGGATGAAGCCGAGATCAGAGGTCATAGACGGACATATGTCGGTGCCCTCCCTGGCAAGATTATCCAGAGCTTGAGGCGGGTGAAATCCAATAATCCCGTGTTCATGATGGACGAGGTGGATAAGATCGGGGCTGATTTCAGAGGAGACCCTTCCTCAGCTCTTCTTGAAGTCCTGGATCCGGAGCAAAATTATTCTTTCCGCGACCATTATCTGGGAGTCCCTTTTGACCTTTCCAGGGTGATGTTCATTACCACAGCCAACCTTCTGGACCCGATCCAGCCTGCTTTTCGTGACAGGATGGAGATCCTCCGTCTCCCGGGATATACCGAGGAGGAGAAGTTGCAGATTGCCATGCGCCATCTGGTCCCCAAGCAGATAAAGGAAAATGCCCTGGATGAAAAATTGATTATCTTTAGCAAGGGCGCTGTAAAGAAGATCATCTCACTCTATACGAGGGAGGCAGGTGTCAGGAATCTGGAGAGGGAAATTGCCTCGGTTTGCCGGAAGGTGGCCCGGCATGTCGCGGAAGGAAAGGATAAATCGACCAGAGTCACATCCCAGAGCATCGAGACTTATCTTGGACCTCCGAAGATCTTCAAAGACCAGCTGTTGCAGAAGGATAGCGTCGGCGTGGCCACAGGAGTTGCCTGGACCGCCACCGGGGGAGAAATACTCTTTGTGGAAGCCACTAAAATGAAAGGGAAAGGGCAGCTTTCCTTGACCGGTTCGTTAGGCGAGGTGATGAAAGAGTCAGCCCAGGCAGCCTTGAGTTATGCCCGGGCTCATGCTGAGGAGCTGGGTATAGACGGCCAGATCTTCTCCAAAAATGATTTTCACATTCACATTCCCGAAGGAGCGATACCCAAAGATGGGCCTTCGGCCGGAGTCACTATTGCCACCTCTTTGATCTCGATCTGCTCGGGTTCAATGGTAAAGCATGATGTCGCCATGACCGGCGAGATTACCCTGAGAGGAAACGTCCTGCCCGTTGGCGGAGTGAAAGAGAAGGTGCTTGCGGCCCAGCGGGCCGGAGTGAAAAAAATGATTCTTCCTCTGCCCAACAAGAAGGATATGGCTGATATTCCCAGCAAAATCAAAAAAGATATGGATTTTATTTTTGTTGATTCCATACATGATGTGTTTAGCAACGCTTTGGTAAAAGAGCCTCGCAGTAAGACTAAGGCTTGATTTTTAAATAGCTAGCTCCATGAAGCTCAAACTCCTCAGGGAACGGGAGATCCTGACAGCGATCAGGAAAGAATTCTCTGACATGCCGCGGGACCTGATCCTGGGCATCGGGGATGACGCAGCTGTCATCAAAACTCGGGAAAAATATCTGATCCTCACCAAAGACTTACTCATTGAAGACTATCATTTTATCGTTTCCTTCCATCCTCCCTATTTCCTGGGGAGAAAGAGCCTGAATGTCAACCTGAGCGATGTGGCGGCGATGGGCGGGAAGCCAAGGTATGCGCTTCTCGGATTAGCCTTTCCGGAAAAGACCCCGACCCGCTGGGTGGAGGAGTTTTTTGCCGGATTCAAGTCTGCCGCTGAAGAGTGGAAAGTCACTCTTGCCGGAGGAGATATTTCTCAGTCCAAGAAGATAGCGGTGTCGGTCACCGTTTTGGGTGAAGGGAAGACCATCATCCGCAGAGACGGTGCCAAGCCCGGGCATCTCCTGTTTGTCTCCGGAAATCTGGGAGATTCCCAACAGGGATTGATTCTTCTCCGTAAAAAATTCAAGCCGGAAGACGATGAATTGGCCGATCCTTTACTCAAGGCTTTCTTAGACCCGACACCTCAAGTTTCTCTTGGTCAGGGCCTCTCCCGCCTTAAAATGCCCTCGGCCATGATCGATATCAGCGATGGGTTGTCCGTGGATTTGATGAACCTCTGTCAGGAGAGCGGCTGCGGCGCCGAGATAGAAGAGGCCAGTCTTCCGCTTTCTTTTGAATTGTGTTACTGGCAGAGAAAACCTTATGAACTGGCTCTTCATGGCGGGGAGGATTACCAGCTTCTGTTCTCTGTGCCTCTAGAAAAGCTGGATTTCATGGCTCAGTTGCAAAAAAAATATAAAATAACCTGCATCGGAAAGATGACCAAAGAAAAGGGAATTTTCTTGATCGATAAAGACGGGAAGAAAAAGCCCCTGGAAATCAAGGGCTTCGAGCATTTCACATAAATGATTGAGGTCAGGCTTCCATAACTTCAGTAACTTCTAATATGTAATAATATGGGGACGTAATATGGGGACGTTCCCTAAGGGGACACTTTATCTCTTCCCATCGATTTCTTAGAAATTAACAATAAATAGGGTGTCTGCCTCAGCTACATCCCCAATTACGTGGCAGTTGATTGTGAAGGTGTGATCTGCCGAGGCTGCTGGTTCCCCTACATACAAGCCAAGACCCCCCACACACCACCATAGGATCCGGATGGAGAGGAATTGCCGCAGCAGTTTTCGATTACAAAAAAAAGCAGAAAAAAAGGGCCTGGCCCCTTTTTTTATAAATTACTGAAGTTTTGGAAGCCTGACCCCAATTCTTCAATTCTTGACAAAACGGGCTTTTTTGTTGTAATTCATAACACAAAGTGTGATCCCAGTGGTTGGGAAGGAGGAGATTATGGGAAAAAAAGTCCTCGGCTGCCTTTGTTCTGTTTTCTTGCTCATATCCACTCTTTGGGCAGGGGGATGGAACAATACCTTGATGGGATGCAGAGCCTTTGCTATTGGCGGTGCTTTCGTGGCCATTGCGGACGACCCGACAGCGATTTTTCATAATCCCGCAGGCTTGGTCTACCAGGAAAATGTGTTCAACCTGTCCATAGACGGATTCTATATTTCGCCCACCCATGAATATGTCACTGTTGACGGATCAAGAGTGGAAAGTCACTACAAGTCCTCTCTGCCTCAGTTCTTCCTCACTTATAGGACTTCCGAGAAAATGACTATAGGGCTTGGATTCTACATACCCTATGCAGGAGGAGGAGTCGACTGGGAAGAAGGGGTGCTGAGCCACCCTCTGAAATCAACCATGGGAGTATACAGCCTGACTCCGACTTTATCCTATAAGTTCAGCGAAAAGCTGTCCGTTGGCCTCAACCTGAACTTCTATGGCGGAGTGATGAACGTCCAGACTGAAGATGAGACTACGGGCTATCCCGTCTCTATTGAAGAAAAAGGCTCGGCTGTATCAGCAGGCTTTGGCCTGTTGTTCAAGCCTTCGGAGAGAATAAGGATCGGCTTAGGGGTGAGAGGTCCGACCAAGATGGTGCTTTCGGGCGAGACGGTTATCTCCTTAACCGAGCCTCTGCCCCTCCAGATCGTACGGGATTCTGAGACGAGCTTCAGTTTGCCCTTGGATATTGAATTGGGATTTTCTTATTTGATTTCTGAGAATTTCCTCTTTTCGACCAGTGCTCAGTACACCATGTGGTCGGTCCTGGATAAAGTGGAAAAAATCATCAAAGATCCCGTTGGAGGAGATATCTATGAAGAACAGAGGCTTGACTTTGGCAATATTCTCATTTTAAGGACCGGCTTCGAATATTTCGTCTCCGGAGGTGTCATCCTGAGGGGAGGCCTGGGCTATGACCGCTGCGCCACACCTTCACACTGTTTGGATATCACCAACATTGATGTGGATAAATTCACCATAATCGGAGGGATAGGCTATCGGACAGGAAGGACTCAAATCGATTTCGTCTATGCCTATGCAGATGGAAAAGAACGGGAAAAGCAAATCATAGGCTCACCGATTCCAGAAAGATACAATCTCAGCGCCGGAATCTTGGGTGTGGGGGTAACCTTTTCTTTTTGACCGTCTGAGTTTAAGCAGAAAAAAAGTCCCCTTTAAGAATAACCTCTGCAGGTCCTGACTGATAGACCTTCTTTTTCTCCCATTCCACAGTGAGGTGTCCCATACTTGTCCTGACCATAACCTTTCGATTGGTCAGGTCTTTCAAGATCGAGGCCACGGCTGCCGCGCAGGATCCGCTGCCAGAGGAAAGGGTTTCGCCCACGCCTCTTTCCCAGAAGAGGACATCTATCTCATCCCTGTTCAGCACCCTGACGAATTCGATGTTTGTCCTGTTGGGAAAGAAAGGATGGGATTCGATCTCGCGTCCGATCTGGTGCCATTCGATTCGGGCCGGAAAGCGGTCGACAAATATAGTGCAGTGAGGATTTCCCAGAGAAAGAGCGGTTATCGGGTATATTTTTCTGTTGATGGAGAGAGGATAATCGATGATCTTGTCGTGTGTTGAGCCGTCATCAAAGGGAATCTCCTTGGAGGCTAGATAGGGAGTACCCATCTCTATCCTGATCTGGAAGAAATTCTTTCTTTTCTCGATGAGCTTGCACTCTCTGTTACCTGCAGTAGTCAGGAAATTGACCTGATGCGAGTCGATCTTATTCTGATGATAAAGATAGGCCGCAGCGCATCTCAGCCCGTTTCCGGATATCTCCGCTTCGGTGCCGTCCGCGTTGAATATGCGGAATTTAACGCGGCCTTTGGCCTTATCTTTGACTGAAATAAGGAGCAGGCCGTCTGCTCCGGCGCCTGTATGACGGTCGCAGATCCTCCCGGCAAAGGGCCCGATCTCGGAGAGACGGTTGACCTCTGCCTCATCGGTAATAAGAAAATCGTTTCCTAAGGAGTGGATCTTGAAGAACTTCATTCAGGTATTCTGAGAGTTGTGATGAACTCTCTGGACTCTCTTTCTCTCCTAATGAACAGCATGAGCCCATCTCCCGGATTGAGCTTATTTATGATTTTTTTGAAATCGTCTGTGTCTTTAACCTCTTGCCTGTTGGCTTCAAGAATTATGTCCCCAGGCAGAAGGCCTTTCTGTTCAGCTTCGCTGTAGCGGCGGACTTCCGTGATCAGCACTCCTTCCTCAGTTCGAAATCCGATGCGTCTGGCAGTGCGAGGTGTCAAGGTCGATACCGTTATACCTAAGTCTTGCCCTGAGGAGGCGGATGTCTGTTCCCCTTCTTCTCCGGTCGATAACTCGTCGAGCTTGGCGGTGAGTGTCTTTTCTTTCCCGTCCCGGATGACTTTGATTTCGACCTTTGTTCCAGGCGGAGTATCGGCGATCTTGAAGGATAGGTCGTGGGTGTTCTCGATAAGCTGGCTGTCGAACTCAACAATGACATCGTAGCGTTCGAACCCAGCTTTGTCCGCAGGCGTTCCCGAGGTAACCTCTACGACGAAAGCCCCTCTCCTGGATTTTAAGTTCAGAGCTCGTCTTTCTTCCTCGCTGACGTCCCGAGTTGTTACTCCGAGATGTCCTCTGACTACTCTGCCTTTTTCCTGGAGCTGTTTGACGACTTTGCGGGCCAGGTCAGAAGGGATAGCAAACCCGATGCCGATATTCCCGCCTGTCATGGAAGCGATATTGCTGGTGATCCCGATGACCTCGCCTTTCATGTTGACCAGAGGACCGCCGCTGTTTCCGCGGTTGATGGCAGCGTCGGTCTGGATGAAATCCTGATAGGAGGGGGCTTCCTGGCTCTGGAAAAGTTGCCTCCCCTTGGCGCTGACGATTCCCGCGGAGACCGTGTGCTCATACCCTAAAGGATTGCCGATGGCCAGAACCCATTCACCGACTCTTAACTGGCCAGAGTTGCCCAGTTCCACAAACGGCAGGTTTTTGTCAGCGATTTTCAGCAGAGCGACATCGGTCGGCGGGTCTGTTCCTACGACTTCCGCTTTGTATTCGTTTTCTTGAAGAGTATAGATGGTGATTTTTTCAGCGTTTTCCACGATATGGTTGTTGGTAATAAGGTATCCATCCGAGCTGATGAAAAAGCCTGTTCCCCCTACCTGAGAGCGGAATTCTTGCTCTCTCCCGCGGGGAATCCCGAAGAACCTATCCCAGAAGTCATCGCCCCAGTCGTCGAAAAAGCTGGTGACCCTTCTTCGTTCAATTCTTTCCGCAGTGATTCTCACCACAGCCGGGCCGACCTTGTCAGCAACTCTGACAAAATCGAGGTCCGGCTTCTCCTGGGCAACAGGAGAAGCATAAAGAAATGACGGCGATGATGAAGCTTCGTTCAAGAAGCTATCTGGCATATTCCTCTCGGGCAGATAAACAAAGAAATAGCCCGCAAGAAAAACGCCAAGGAAAAAGCTAATCAGCGCGATTAAAACGGTCTTTTTCATCTTCCGTCCTCCATTCCATGATATTACAAAATAGCATACTCATCTGAAAAATTCAATTCTCCTACCTATTGTAAACTCATGAGTTAGGCAGAAGTTGCATAAAAAACCCATTGGAGATATCATCACAGGGATTGAGGAGGTAGATAGTGGAGAAAGGCTTCCTGATCGTCATTGAAGGAATAGACGGAGCAGGCAAATCCACCCAGGCGGAGACGCTGATGGACAGGCTCCGGAAGAGAGGGTTTGATGCTGTCTATTTTCGCGAGCCTTCAGGGAGCAGGTGGGGCCGGGAAATAAAAAGAAAAGCCCTTGACCCGGATTCACTAACGCCGGAGGAGGAACTGGAGCTGTTCCAGAGGGACAGGAAGGAGAACTTGGAGAAGAACCTGAGGCCTGCGCTGGAGAGGAACAAAATCGTGGTCCTGGACAGGTATTACTTCTCGACCATCGCCTACCAGGGTGCCAAGGGGATCGATGAGGAACGGATAAAAAGGATGAACGAAGAATTTGCAGTTGAGCCTGACCTTGTTTTTATCCTGGATATCAATCCCCAGCAAGGCTTGGACCGCATAAAGAATCGTCGAAAGAAAGACAGGCTTTTCGAGAGGGCAGACTACCTGGCCAGGGTCCGGAAGATATTCAGAGGTTTTAAGGGGAAGAAGTTCATCCACATCGATGCCCGGATGACGAAGGAGGCGATCAGCGCCAGGATCGAGAAACACGTGCTCAACCTCATTGGGATCAGGCTTCCAAAACTTCCATAACTTCCGGCCCAGACCCCGTCAGGAATTTGCGATTCAACACACGCTTCTTGTTCTATTGACAGCGAGATTGATAAAGTCAAATCCCCAGTTATTGAATTACCGAAGTTTTGGAAGCCTGACCCCAAGTGACAATAATCTGCAAATCTGATATATTTGAATCTATAAAACCATGGCGATAAAGTTCACCATCCGGATAGCTAAGAGGAGAAAGCCTCTGCGGCCTCAGTATGCGGAAATCCCTCAGCCACAGAAAGTGAAAAAACCCCCCAGAAAAAGGATTCTTAAAGCGGCATTGTTTTTTGTCCTGTTTTCCTCTGCCTGTTTTCTTGGAGTTATGCTGGGGACGTTCCTGGCTATCAGCCGGAATCTGCCTTCCATATCCGAACTGGAGGAGTTCGAGCCCAACATCATTACCTACATCTATGCGGATGACGGGACAGTCATCGGGGAATATGCCCTGGAAAAGAGAATCGAAGTTCCTTTAGAGGTCATCCCTGAAGCGCTTATAAATGCCATCATAGCCACCGAAGATGCCAGGTTCTTCAGCCATGGAGGGCTTGACTGGCGGGGAATTTTGCGCGCTGTGAGAGAGGACATAGAGATCAAGTTATTCGGACAGGAACGGAAGCTTCATGGTGGAAGCACGATCAGCCAGCAGTTGGCGACAATGCTCTTCCTCCACCGGAGGCAGACCCTCCGCCGCAAATTCAAGGAAGCCATCCTTTCCGTTCAGATCGAAAAGAGCTATACCAAGCGGCAGATACTGAATATGTACTGCAATCAGTTCAACCTGGCCAACGGCGCCTGGGGTGTTGAGGCTGCTTCTCAGCTTTATTTTGGCAAGACCGTTTCGGAATTGACCCTTGAGGAAGCGGCCCTGATCGCCGGAATCCCCAGGGGTCCGACCATCTATGATCCCTACAAATATCCTGAAAATGCCCTAGAACGGCGGAATCATGTTTTTGACCGGATGGTTGCCGAAGGGTATCTCTCCAGAGCAGAAGCAGATGAGGCAAAGACCAAGCCGCTCGGTGTTCTGCCTTTGCACCGTGAGACTTCCGAGTTCGCCGCTTACTTCCGGGAGGAAGTCCGCAGATATTTGATGGAGAACTACGGAGATGCTGCCTTGTACAGGAAAGGATTAAAGGTCTACACCACCCTGAATCCGACCTATCAGAGATATGCTGAGGAGGAACTCCTGAGCTGGCTGAGGGTTCTTGATAAGAGACAGGGATGGAGGGATGACAAACGGAATCTGCTGGAGCAAGGCCTGGAGTCGCTCGAGGAGTTGGAAAACAGCTCGCTTGAAGACTGGCCCCCGAGAACCTGGTTGCGGCCCTCCCTGGAAGAAAAGGAAATAGTGGAGGCTTTGGTCCTGTCGGTCACCGGTGAAGAGGCTGAGGTCAGGGTGAAAGACTATAAGGGTATATTGAGGATTGATAACCGGACGAAAGAATGGACAGGCAGAGAAAGCCTTAACGCTCTCATCAAAGAAGGGGATGTGATCCAGGTTCAGATCAGATCCATCGATGAAGAGAGCAAGGAGCTTCAGGTCTCTCTCGACCAGGAGCCTCTCATTGAAGGAGCTTTTCTGGCCATCGAGCCCCAGACAGGACAGATCAAAGCCATGGTCGGCGGCTATTCTTTTCAGAGAAGCGAATGGAACAACGCCACACAGGCTAAAAGGCAGGCTGGCTCAGCCATAAAGCCTTTCCTTTATACCGCCGCCATTGACAGCCGCTTATTCACCCCGGCCAATATTCTCATTGATGAGCCTACCGATTTCTATGACAAATGGTCGGAAGAGCCCTATTCTCCCAACAATTACGACTGGAGATACAAGGGGGCGGTGACGGTCCGGATAGGCATAGAGGAGTCGAGGAATATCCCTACCGTCAAGCTTCTGGAATCCATTTCTCCTCAGAAAGGCGTTGACTACTGCCGGAAATTCGGGATCACCACCCCTGTCTATCCCTATCTTTCGCTGGCTTTAGGGGCGCCTGACGTAAAGCTAGTCGAGATGGTTTCCGCCTATTCAACCTTTCCCAATAAAGGTGTTCGTGTCCACCCTTACTTCATCACTCGCATCGAAGATAAAGACGGCAATGTCCTCGAAGAAGCCGAGGTGGAGTCGGATGAAGTGATCTCTCCTCAGGTAGCCTACATGATGACCCACTTGCTCCAGGGAGTGATTCAGCACGGAACAGGTTGGCGGGCGAAGAGGCTTGACTGGCCCCTGGCTGGAAAGACAGGGACGACCGATGTCTATACCGATGCCTGGTTCATCGGGTTTTCACCTTCCCTCTGCGCAGGGGTCTGGATCGGTCATCATATACCAGAGAGCATCGGCAGGGGACAATCCGGCGCCGTAGCTGCTCAGCCTCCCTGGGTCAATTTTTTCGAGAAAGTCATCAGGGATTTAAAGAGGAAAGCAGAAGCGGAGAGAAGGGTTCTTCAGGAAGGCGAAGGAGCGAACGAAGAAAAAGAAGAAGCTCCCCCTGTGATCGAGGACTTTGAGGTCCCTCTGAACGTTATTTTTGTCGAGATCGACCGCAAGACAGGCCTTCTGGCAACTCCTGATTGTCTTTTTCCCTTCAGAGAGGTTTTTCTCCCCGGGACAGAGCCGGACAGATGGTGCACGCTCGAGGACCATCTGAGGATTTTGGATTATTACGAAAAGCGCTAGTTAAAAGCGAATATCCAGAGTAAAGCTTTTATTCCTTCATGAAATTCCGATTCCCGAAATGCCTTAGCGCAGCCGGTGGGGCATATTTTTCTCCCGGCTATTTTTTGCGGACCTTACCGGATTTTGATGAGGAACGAGACGAGCCTGAGGAGCGGGAGGATGAAGATCCCCTGCGCGATGCGGCTGAGGAAGACCGGGATCTCGACGAAGAGCTGATTTTTCTAGAGGAGGACGTGCCCCGGGATGTACTTTTTCCCGAAGAGGACCTGATTTTTATCGACTTGGTGCTGCTTGTGATGCCTTTGCCTAAGCGGCTACTGAGAGAACTCGGTTTCCGGGTTTTGATTCTTCTCGGATAGTTTTTACTGCTGATCTCGGGCGAGGATGGATACCCGTAGCCACTTTTCTTTATAGCTCTTTTGGTGGTGCTGGTGGCCGCTTTTTTATCTGTCCTTTTGAGATCCACAGTGTCAGGCTTTCTGACAGTAGACTGGATCGTTCGCCTGGCCTCTTCTCGTTCAAGCGGCCCCTCTATCTTTTTAAGCATCAGCTTCTTGCCTTCCAGCTTTTCAGGAGAAACCTTGCTTACTGCTGGCCTGAGCGGGGGCCGAGTGCTGGACAGGTTGATCTTACCGATTTTTCTGATGGATTCATCTCTCAGTGCGACCTGGGAGACATCGCGAGCCTTGAGCTGATTTTTATGGATTACGGTCAGTGCCCGCGAGCGGTACGGATAGTCTCCTCTATACCGACCGTAATAGATGTTGTTGATCACCACGCCCGGATAGCCATAATAGCTGAGAGGTGCCCAGCCGAAATAGTCATAGCCCCAGTACCAGCTCACCCAGGCAGGTCCCCAGAGGCTGGTGGGAATCCAGTACCAGCCGAGTCCATACCGCCAGTGCCATCTTCCGTAGTGGAAGGTGCACCAGCCCCAGGGTTCATAGGGAATCCATGTCCAGCCAGCGAGAGGCATCCAGATCCATCTTCCGTGGAAATAGGGACGCCAGAACGTATCGATTCCCCGGGGGACCCAGACATAGCCGTAAGGTAGGACATAAACCCAGTTGCCGTAAGTTGCCAGCTCATACTCAAAATCTTCCAGCTCTTCAGGCATGTACTTCTTGGCCAGGTGTTTCCGGATCACCGACTCCCTGTTTGCACTCCATTTGTCGAAATTGTCTTCCGCGACATTGATGAAGTCACTGGGACGGGATGTGAAACGGGCATTGGACACCTCGAGTCTCTGTCCGTTTTTGATCAGAACAGAACCGGTTTCTCCTGCAGCTTCCACCATGCCTTCGAAGACGAATATCTCAGTCTCTCGATTCTGCCTCACATCGATCCTGTAAATACCGGCATCCAGGACATAGACAGACACATCTGAGGTATGGATTTCAATATTCTTCTCTTCCTCTAAAGTCCTGACACTGAAGTAGACGTTACCGGCCCAAATGCGAACCCGAACAAGGTCATAGCCGCTTTTCGGCAGGTTCATGAAATCGATTTTCGTCTCTTTATCCAGCCTGATGTAATTGCCTTTTCCCAGGTAAATTTCTGCCCGCCCATCAGTTGTTCCAAGCCTGTCGCCCTCCGCGATGGGCATATTCAGTACGGCTTCTTCATACCCAAGGTCAGCCGCTTTCTGGATGTATGTGTTCCCGGTCACGAAATTGAGTCTAGCGAATGAGTTGTTCGTGTACTCGGTTTCTTCTTCGGCAGACAACGGAGACAGAAAAATCAAGAACGCTGATAAAAACAAGGCGATTTTTTTCATTTTTCTTCTCCTTTTTCCTATATCAAGTATATCACACTCATAAAGAATGCAAATAGCATGCCAATTGTTTTACCCTTGTTGTGAGCTGTGAAGTGGGTAGATTTTGTCCTGAAAAGATGACGGCTGTAATTATATGGGGTCAGGGCTCGACATTAGACATTTTGATGTTTAAAGTGATTAGGCCATTTTTGAATGTTTAACCAGTAATCAGATTCTAGCTTGAATCAAGCTAGAAGTAATGGAGTCTGCTGCAACGATGTCTAATGTCGAGCCCTGACCCCTAGATTTTCCAGAACTGTTTTTGAGTCTCGAAGACCGGTGATAGCTCTTTCTGGGTGAAGGATGAAATCTTTCCTCCGATTTTCGGCTTTTTCCCCTCTCCGCTCAGCTGGAAGAGAACCTGTTTGATACCTTCTTGAAGGCCCTGAAGGTCATACCCTCCCTCCAGAGTGAACAGAATCCGTTTCTGGGCGTAATCCTTGGCTATTTTCATCAATTCTGCGGTGAGGGCTCCAAAGCCGTCCGCACTGATCTGCATCCCGCCCAGAGGATCTCCCCTGTAAATATCAAATCCGGCAGAGACAAGGATGAATTCTGGCTTGAATAGAGAGGCGATAGGGGAGAGTATTTTTCTGAATATGAAAAGATAGTCTTTGTCTGTTTTCCCCGCAGAAAGAGGGACGTTGACAGTGAATCCTTTCCCGTCTCCCTCGCCTGTCTCATCCCAGTATCCTGTGCCCGGGTAATGAGGGAATTGATGGGTGGAAAAATAGAGGATATCTTTTCGGCTGTAGAACGAATGCTGGGTTCCGTTTCCATGATGGAGGTCCCAGTCCACGATCAGGATGCGTTTGAGGCCATGCTTTTTTATCAGGTATTCCCCGCCTATAGCCACGTTGTTGAAGAGACAGAAGCCCATAGCCCGGGCGGCTTCCGCATGATGGCCGGGCGGCCGGACAATTGCAAACCCGTTTTCTATTTTACCCTCCATGGCCAGGTCGATAGCCTTTAAAAGGCCTCCTGCAGCGAGGAGAGCCACTTCGTAGGATCGGGCTGAGGTCGCCGTGTCAGGGTCGAGCTGAACTCTCTCCTGGCCTGAAGTCTCCTTAATGGCCCGGATGTAAGAAGGGGAGTGGATCATTTGGATTTCTTTCTCTTCGGCCGGACGGGGCTCGATTTCTTCGTACGAAAAAGTGATATCCTGCTCCACCATGCGGTAGATGGCTTCTATTCTCTGGGGATTTTCCACATGGAATGCTCCCATATTGTGTTCCATGTATCTCCAATCCTTGACAATTCCTGTTTTCAATCTTTCCTCCTGTCTTTAAAGAATGCCTGCCATTTCTCCGGAGAGGGTTTGGGAGTCAGGAGGCTGACTCCGATAAGCAGAGCGAGTGAGCAGATCAGCGCAGGATAGATGGCCGGAACGCCCAGGGGGAGTTCCCCCT
>SMTZ1_10002072_pt1 | contig 28401 bp, 27 predicted proteins | sample DeeMarSWOR136_30_FD_25667 | JGI IMG/M metagenome (IMG submission 25667)
GATATTATATCCGTATTGACAGGGTAACTTATAGTGATGGTTCCCATCCTGAGGATTGTCCCGGCGGCGTGGACTACTGGCCGTTTATGGCGGACGGTTTCGGTCATTCGCTTTCTCGCAAAGTGCCGGGCGCTTACGGCAATGACGTGGCCAACTGGAAAGGTGCTCCACCTTCTCCGGGTGCCCCCAATCCCTAAAGTCCCGGATAAGCTTTTGAATTTTATCGATTTGTCAGAGAAAAGTTTTAACGATTCAAAGCAGTGTTAACAACCTCTACAATTGCTGTTGCTACTTTTCTATCAATGTTTCATCGACCTGCATACCGAAGTGTCTGCCGGTTTTTTCTATGTGGCCAAGTACCTTGTCTCCCGGCCTCAAGCTTGTGATTGAAATCGCCTTACCATCAGGAGAGACCAGTCGAATAGTTTCTGCATTCTGCAGAACCAGGCTTATCGGCTCACCTTCGGCTTCGGCCTCGACGAGCATCATGGGCCTTTTTTCAATCTTGTTTCTGCCCAGATAGGCGGTTTTGCTCCTGCCCTGAAAATCGATCAGAAGCACTTCGTCGCCGGCCTTTAAATCCGCCAGATACTTTGTTTTGCCTCCCGTAACCAAAGTATATGCGTGGACGGCACCGGCATTTACGCGGAACGGACGAGATGCGACGTAGGGATTATCGATTGATTCGGAATGTATCAAGAAAAAGCCCGCAGCCGTGTTGCCTACGAGTATGCCTTCGCCGACAGTCATTTGCGTGCAGGTGTCGAGGCAGGCACGGTCGCCCATGCCAAGCTGCTTGGTATTTGTGATAGTGGCTGTAACAAGGGCGATTTTTTCGCTTATGCCGTGAATGATTTCAGCGGTCTTTTTGATTTCGTTTACGTCGGTGGTGTTCAGGACAACGCCATCGACGCCTTTTTCGAGTATTTCGACCATGAGTTTTGCCTGCTCGCTGTTTTCGACCTGTACCATAATATTTTTACCACGGCGGGCGAGCAGGTTTTCGATAGGGATAATGGTCCAGTCGAGCATTTTTAAAACGGCGATTTTTTCAGCCGGGACCGCTGCGGCTTTGTCTTCGTCATCCTTGGCTGCTATATCGATGAACTCTACATCGACGCCCGGCTTGATGTCGCCGGTTTTTTCGACAGTTTTGATTTTACCGAACTGGCGCACCCTGTCGCTATCGCCATCAGGCAGGACGACCGCCTCGGCGCCGCTTTCGAGTGCGGATATGACGATTTCCTTATTATATGGAACGGCATTTACCCATAATTTTTTCATAATGAGAACAGGTCCTTTCTGTTTTTGTAGATTTAATGCTAATTCGGCCAATCTGTCAACGTATTTCAACCCGTGAGCACCATTTTTGCAAGGTAACGTTTGAAATTGGCTTTGTTTGGGTTTGAATTGGGTTTGTTTTGGCTTTGAATTGGCTTTGAATTGGGTTTGAATTGGCTTTGTTTTGGCTTTGTTTTTCCCACGTGACCAGGTGTCCATTTTGCCATAATTCCTTGTTATAGAGTTAGTTACGTTCACTTGAATTTTTCTGAAATTGGCTTTGTTTGTTAAAAAAGGGTGAATTTGTAGTGCGCTCACGACATCTGTAGATGATAATCTACAGATGTAGAGTGCCTTACAGGTACATAACTCCTTTATTAATCGCAGATACCACCATTCATGGCACAAGTTACACAGATTTTGTGGTTTTTTTAGCCACAAAGGCACTAAGGCACAAAGGAAATTTAACCACGAATTAACACGAATTTTCACAAATTGTTTATTGGCCACAGAGATCGTAGAGGCTCTTAGTCGGCTTGGTGTTCCGCCTTCGCTAAAGCTATGGCGGACAGGTCTCGGCAAACTGTGCTCTAAAAGCGAGCTTTTGACGCAGAGACTTGCCTTCGTCCACAAGGCCATCAAAATGGCCTTTTTCAGAAGCCGACTAAAAACGATTAATTTTAACTTCATAAAGCGCAGAAAATGCAGAGAAATCATCGATAATTTTGTCATTTTGAGTTTTTTTATGGCTTAAAATGCCTCATTTAGTGAAAATTCTATCTCTTTTTGTGGGCAAATTGCCCTCCGGCTTCTGGCCTAGGACGACAGACTATAGATTCAAGACTGAAGACTTCAAATTACCCAATTTTACATTCATAATTCTCAATTCTAAATTGTCGTTCATATTATAGCAAACTGAATGCAAATGTTCAATGAAATTTGAACTTTTTTTAAGAAATTATTTTGAGCTCAGACATAAATTTTAGTCTTAGAGTAGGTTTAACCTCTGTTCTTTTCGTTCCCACGAAATCTTTGCCCTTATTATTTTAAGGGCCAGCCGGTCGGGCAGTAGCAGAGCCACTGTTCAACAAAGACCCTCAAATCATGGTAGTTGACCTGATTACTCAGGTCCTCGTAGAGGTCAGCTGGCGATCCGGTTCCTGGTAGCAACCATTGTTCAGCGAATCGTGCAAAGTGCTCGAAGTCGATAAAGCATAATGGTCCACCCGGCCAGAAGCCGCCTAATAGTTCATAGTTACCACCTCTGCTGTAGGCGGCATCTGGTTGACCTATTGTACCGACAAGTTCGTATGGCCCACCGCTGCTCCTGCCCCCGCCGCCGTCAATTGTATACCAGCTCAGTTCATAATCACCGAATGCCGGTGCAACTATAAATAATAAAGCAAATAATAAAATCCACGTATCTCTCATTTTATTGCTCCTTTCTGTGAAACATTCAGCCGGGCAACTGTCATCTCTAATTTAACCAGCCTTGTCTCCAAATCCCTATTCTGTTTATGAAGCTGCTCAATATAGATATGTGCCTTACCCAGTTCCTGTTGTTTTCGAATCAGGTCCTTGAGTACTTCGTTGTGGCAGGATACCGTAGCCGACAAGTCACGATTGCCGTCTTTGTATTTGATAAAGTCACTCAACTTGGAGTGGTCCAGTTGTACTTGCTTGTTATTCTCATCATATTGTCCATCTGGTAAACGCTCCATACTCATCACAGCTTCATATGCCGTAGCAAGGTCTTTGGGATAAGGTGTCCTGTCCGTGAACGATAATGCAGACACGTCCTTAGTCACATACACGTTCCCGTTAAAGTATCCAGCGTAGTCGCTGACGCTGTAGCCAAACACGCCGGAGTTATTACTACCGAGCCAGCCGATGTTGCCGCTGCCGGCGTGTAATCCATACACGCCGTAGCTGTCGCCGCCGAGCGAGCCGTAGTTGCCGCTGGTGTTGTGTTTGCCATACACGCCATGGCCGCTATCGCTCAACCCATACACTCCGTACCCACTGCTTGAGACGCCATACACGCCATGTAAGTTAGTACCGAGGTAGCCGAAGTTGCCGCTTAGGCTGTGTCCCCCAAACACGCCGATGATGTCACTTGAGCCATACACGCCGTAGAGATCACCGCCGAGGTAGCCGAAGTTGCCGCTGCTGTGGTTTTTGCCATATATGCCGTAGCTATTGGTGCTTTCGCCATACACGCCGTAGAGATCACCGCCGAGGTAGCCGAAGTTGCCGCTGCTGTGGTTTTTGCCATACACGCCGTAGCTATTGGTGCTTTCGCCATACACGCCGTAGCCATCGCTGCTCAGGCCATATACGCCATAGCTGCCGCCGTAGCCACGCACGCCGTAATCGCTGTAGCTGTAGCCATACACGCCGCGGTTGCTGTAGCCAAGATAGCCGAAGTTGCCGCTGCCGTCGTGTTTGCCATAAACGCCGTAGCCGGTCCCGGTGTTGGTGCCCTTAATAACTGCACCCGGATAAGCAACTGACCCGCTCAAATCAAGAGGAACGGGAACACCAGGCCCGGATGCGGCATAAAGCGCATAAGGCGTTGGCGTCACTTCCTGTCGTGGGCTCAGGATAGTAAAGGGATTTGCAACCTGACGCACACCAATCTGAAGCCAGCGGTCATTGCCGTCGAACACGCTGGCCCCGAAGTCTAATTCCACCGTAAAATAACCGTCAATAACATCAAGGTCGTTCACGTCAACTGTACTTCCCTGCTGGACGCCTCCGTTGGGGGCATCGAAGAGCTTGAACTGAAAGTCGTACTCGCCGTCTGCCGGGTCGTTGGCATCTAAGAGCCTTCCCTGATACGTAAACGCCGTTCCCATTGGCGCTGCCTCAACAAGACAAGCCTGACAGACCATAAAACCTAATCCCAAAACCATAATTGCAAGAATTTTTGTAGTTTTCATCTTGTTCTCCTTCCTAAAGCGGTGTTTAACACTTAAATAATTACTCCTACTGTCCGATTATCACCGGTCCACGGTTGGCACGTAGCGTCACCGGTTTGCTGATGGTTATTTTCTCGTTGTATGTTCCTGTTCGAATCAAAACAATATCACCACCGTTCGGGTCCGCCGCCGACGTCAATCGTGTACCAGTTTATTTCATATTCGCCGCTCACAGTCGAATATACAAACATCGTCAGTAAAATTATCCCAATGGCCGACCGTGCTATAGCTTCTTTTGTCTTCTTCATAGCAAACACCTCATTTGTTTTATTATTCTTGAAAGCTTATTCTTAATGTTTTTACAGCTCCTTTTTTCTAATAAAGCTTTACACTGCCTCCGGAGGTCAGAGTCATTGTTCCGGTGGACAAACGGATTCCGTTGCTCGTGTCACCTCGAGTGAAAAGTCTGGTATCATAAGTCGCTGAACTTTCAATTCGGACAGATCCGGTTGCTCTCAGCCGGATGCCATGAAGAAATTGCAGGTAATTGCCGCTGGCGAATGTCGTCGAGAGTCCGGCGGTCGCATCCTGATCAAAATACCTGTAGGGAAAGGAATTCCTCGGATATGTGCCATCCACAACTGTGCTTCCTATCGCCGGAACCGGGTAATGACTGGCCAGTAGATGTTCATCAGGATCGTGCGGCCAATCCACATCGAGCGTGTACCACCTCGTCGAGGTGGTCGTCCCGTTTCCCCAGTTCATGTGAATCTGCATCGAGGTGTAAAATTGCTGCCATCCGTCACAGATAATCGCATGGTTCTCGATCCCATAGGTCATGGGCATGTTCTTGTTGAGCTGCGCTTTAATGGAGTTAAACCACACGGTTGAAGAGACACTCAGACGGTATAGGACCGAACTGCCGGGATTGTATCTGAAATGCGCTATGTACCCGGGTCGCATTTTATTTATGTGTCCGGATGTGGAACAACTGCTATCTACACAATAGCTCTGCTGGCCTGCACGTCCAACCTCAATGCATAACTCAGATACGGCAATAATCTGTGCGACAGGGGAAGTATCGAATACTTGATCGCGCATATGCCACCATTCGTACACATCGTTGTATGGCTCACCCTCGCCATAGGGCGGCCAGGCCCAGTAGTATAAAACCTGTGCACCGGCGATAGCATTACAGCCAACCCTACACCGGTCCTCCGTACATCCGCTGCCTGTAGGCGGCGCCGGACAGAACAGGTTATAGGGATACAACTGGTGCCAGCGTGCATCAATCAGTTCATCTCCTTCCTGATAGTTACCCCCCTGGACGTAATCTGCAGTGGCTTCAACACTCACGTCTGCTTTTTCTGTCGGTGGCACACCTGCCTCTAATTGTTCCCATGCCTCTTTGTAGTCGACTTCGAACAGGCCGCTCACATCTTCCGAGCGAGCAGTTGTCACCGAACCGAATTGCTTCTCTATCTTGTCGAAGATTCGCACCATCCTTGCTTTGAGAAAATCGGCCCCCTCATCCATATCAGGATCAAGCTCGGAGCGTGCAGAATAGGCTTTCACCGGAGCGAATTCTTTCCGCAGGGAAACGATTATGTAACCTACCGGTTCCACTTTGCAGAAATATCCCAGGATTCGCTGGCCGCGTTTGAACTCCTGGATAGTGGTTACGTAGGCGCTGTCTGCATCGCCCCAGCCGCCTTTTTTCTGGATGATCACACTGATCCAGTTGTTCGCTACCACCAGAGCCTCGTCGGAAGTTACGATCTCGGCCCGGGCTTCCGATATGAACGCCATCACTGCAAAGGAGGCAATCAGGATTCTAAATGTTAAGTTTTTCATAATAATCCTCACTTTCTCTCTATTGCAGAGTTACCAGGACTAATATTTGTCCCTTTTGTCCCTGTTGAAGTTTTTGCATGGCCTTTCCTAAAATAGCGCCGCGGGCCCGGTCATAATCTGTTGCTTTCATAGCGTAGCCCGGCGTAGGGGAAGTCGTGAGCAGGTCACCGGCCTGCACCGCTTGGACAGTTGCGTCTACATTGCAGTAGACTCTTCCAGCCAGCGCAACGTCATAATCAAATTGACCAATTCCAAGACGCACACCGGAACCTATTCCGTTAGCACCGGCCACGATACCGGCAACCTTACTGTCGTAGGCCGACCGGCTTAATGCCAGCTTGCCGGGATTCTCAGAATCTATCACAAGCACCATACCCGCTTCGATATCTGCATCTTCGGTCACGTCAAAACCCTCGGCATAGTCCAGGCCCTCTCCGATTTCGGCCACACTGGCACCTGTACTTTCACTCTGTACCAATATATTTCCACGGACCGTCAGCTTCTTCGTGGGAGAATTCGTCCCGATGCCGACATTGCCGGTGCTTTGGTCGGCAAACAAAACAGGCTGATAAGCGTTGTTGCATATCATCAGACCACCATCCGACGAGCTGTTGAAGATGTGCCATTTTTCAGTATCGCCCTCGTACAGACGAATTCCGGCGTCTTCATTTGCATCACTCTGCAAGTACATAAAGGAACTCGGGTATCCGGCTCCCTTGAGATGCAAACCTGCCCCTGGACTCGTCGTCCCGATGCCAACGTTGCCTACAAAGTAATTCTTGGCGCCGATGAAATATCCCCCAAAGCCGTTGTCGCACCGGCCATAGACGCCTGTGCCGCTGCCGGCGTGATGGCCGCGCACGCCGTAGTCGCTGCTGCTCTCGCTGTATCCATACACGCCGCTGTCGCTTCCGCCGAGGTAGCCGTAGTTGCCGCTGCTGTTGTTTTGGCCATACACGCCGTAACCATCGCTGCTTGAACCATATACGCCAAAGCTATCGCCGCGGCCACACACGCCGAGGTAGTAGTAGCCGAGGTAGCCGTAGTTACCGCTGCTGTGGTTTTTACCATAAACGCCGTAGCTATTGGTGCTTTCGCCACACACACCGTAGCCATCGCTGCTCAAGCCATATACGCCATAGCTGCCGCCGTAGCCACGCACGCCGTAATCACTGTAGCTGTAGCCATACACGCCGAAGTTGCTGTAGCCGAGGTAGCCGTAGTTGCCGCTGCTGTCGTGTTTGCCATAAACGCCATAGCCGGTGCCGGTGTTGGTGCCCTTAATAACTGTTCCGGGATAAGCAACTGACCCGCTCAAGTCAAGAGGAACGGGAACACCAGGCCCGGATGCAGCATAAAGCGCATAAGGCGTCGGCGTCACTTCCTGTCGTGGACTGAGAGTCACGAATGGATCAAGGTTGTTACTATCACCAGGCCGCACTCCAATCGCAAGCCACCGCGCATCACCATCGAAGACGCCGCTGCCAAAATCCAGTTCCACCGTAAAGTAACCATTGATTACGTCAAGATCGTTTACATCAATCGTATTCCCCTCCTGGACGCCTCCGTTGGGGGCATCGTAGAGCTCAAACTCAAAATCATAGATTCCGTCCGCAGGGTCGTTGGTGTCCATCAGACGTCCCTGGTAGGTCCAGGCTGTGCCCATTGGCTCTGCCTTGCTAATCCCGGCCTGCCAGAACACGACGGCAAACGCCAAAATCAAAATTGTTAAAATTCTTCTTCTTTTCATTTTGGGCTCCTTTCAAAAATGGATAATATTTCATGACGCACACTGTGCGCAACGATACATTCTCGTGAACTTTAACGAAATCCTCATTGTGATGTCGCATCTACCATTCTGCCTCCTTTATTTAACCGGCTTGATTTTAAGAGCATCAAGTTCAAAGTCAAGTGAAAAAAGACGAATATCGAATAAGGAATTTAGAATGATGAGATTGAGAATGTGTATCATGCCCGCCAGGGGCGCGGTCTATTCATTTTTCCGGATAGTATGTCTTTGGCAATGATTGCATCCTCTCTGACCTGAAAGTCGAACATACCCGCGCAGACAAAGTCGGCGCCGTTTTCAAAGGCATAGCTGAGGGCGGATTTTGGATGAATCGCACCGGCGGCCAGGACCTTGAAGGCTATCCAGGGCTTTTTGACTGTTTTCATAAATTCGATTGTTTTTTCGGGGTTAATCGCCCAGATATTATCATGGTCGTTTAGGCTGCCGCTATCGACATTAAATTCGGTCCTGTCTTCTTTGGGCGTGGCGGACCAGTAATTGCCGTGATGTAGAGTCTTCATGTAAAAATCATTATTAATCCCTGCTTTTTCGCATGCAATAGGCACTTCTATTGAATGGCCGCCGATGCCTGCAATTATTCCGTTTTGTTTAATGAAATCGACGGCCTTGCCGAGGAGGTCGACCCGGCCGTTCTTGACGAAGCTGTCACCTACGCCTCCCTGGACGTACGCTCCGACAGCGCCGTTATCGATGGCCCGTTTTATATCACTGGTCAGGTCATTTACTTTAGGGTGTGTTTGTGCGATCCACTGTATCCGGCCGCCCCTTTCCTTCCAGTATTTGTTGAGGTATCCCGACGATGCGGTGATGATTGCGTTTACTCCGATTTCCTCGCATATCTGGAGGGTCTCCATGATTTTTTCTTCGTTACTATAGGCCTTGAACAATTCGCGGAGATATTTGAGGTCTCTGCTGTGTGACCAGCCGCTGAACTGATTTCCCCCGATAATCAGCCTGCTGATTTTAACGTTGCCGATTTTTCCTGTCGGCATACTTTTTATAGAATCCTGTTCCGCCATAATCTGTTCTTATTCTGTTAGTCTTGCAGCGTTTTAACTGCTTCTTCGATGCTTGCGCCTTTGTGGACCATTTTGCTTAGTGCTTCGACCATTTTATCCGGCTTTTCGTGCTGGAAGGCGTTTCGTCCTATTGACAGGCCGGCGGCATCGGCTTCGAGTGCGCCTTGAACCATTTTGAAGATGTCCTCGTCGCTTCCCATTTTCGGGCCGCCTGCAATCACTACGGGGACGGGACAGCCCTGAACCACCTCTTTGAAGCTATCAACGGTGCCGGTGTAGGGTACTTTGACGATATCTGCGCCGAGTTCGGCCCCGACCCTGGCGGCGAGCTTGACATTTGCAACGTCGTATTCATCTTTGATTTTCGGGCCGCGGGTGTACATCATCGCAACCAGCGGTATTTGCCATTGTGAACAATGATTGCTTACAAGACCGAGTTGCCGTAACATTTGGTTATCGGTTTCGGCGCCCAGATTGATATGGACCGAGACCGCATCGGCACCGAGCTTGATTGCCTCTTCAACGGTGCAGACCAGCTCTTTTGCGTTCGGGTCGGGACTTATTGACGTTCCTGCGGAGAGGTGGATAATCAGGCCTACATCCTTACCCGTGCCCCTGTGTCCTGCGCTGACCATCCCTTTGTGCATCAGGATAGCGTTGGCCCCACCGGCGACGACTTTGCTTATGGCTTCTCGCATATCCGCCAGACCTTCAATGGGGCCGACCGTGACACCGTGATCCATTGGAATAATGACCGTTTTACGCGAATTGCGGTTGATTATTCGTTCGAGTCTTATTTGTTTGCCTACCATATATGAGACCTCCAATAGCAATTTATTGGTAAAATCTATCCGAAGGGGCAAAAAAGGCAAGAAAAAAACGTGATTGTGCAATCCAGCACCTTTATTTGTTCTCTGTACATAGTTCTAAATTTACCCTCTAAAGTTTATTTAATATCTTCTCTACGACATCCTGTTCGACTTCAACGGCCCATTGACCATCCCGGCAATAGACTTGACCAATTTCTTTAATTAACACAAACCGCGGCCACTTATTGACAGCTTTCTTATCGCGTTTCATCAAATCAATCAGTTTATCTTCTGCCAGATTCGAAGGCAGCGTTATCGGAACACCGATTTTTTCAAGGATTTTTCGGATTCGATCGAGCCTTCCCGGCTCAGATAAATTCATCTCGTTTTCAATCAGGCCGGCCGCTATTATGCCTATGGCGACCGCCTCTCCATGGAGTAATTCGAAACCACTGGCTGCTTCTACTGCGTGGCCCACCGTATGTCCATAGTTGAGCATCCTCCGCTGGTTTTTTTCCATAGGATCGGCCTCGACTACACTCGCTTTTATTCTGCAGTTATGGTCGGCCATTTTTTCCAGCACATCAGCTTTTCGTTCGAGGATGGCCTCAATATTATCCTCGAGAAAATCAAAGTACTGTCTATCGGCAATGAGAGCGTGCTTTATAGATTCCACGAGTCCGGCCCTGAATTGTCTGTCGTCCAGCGTATTCAAAGTGGCAACATCGATATAAACCGCAGCCGGGTGCCAGAACGCACCGAACGCATTTTTGCTGATGCTCGAATCGATACCGGTCTTGCCGCCTATGGAGGAGTCCGCCTGGGCGACCGTGGTGGTTGGTATATGAACGACCGGGACACCTCTTTTGAAGATGGACGCCGCAAAGCCAGCAATATCGCCGACTGTTCCCCCGCCGATTGCTACAATAAGGCTATCTCTGCCAAGATAAGCCTTTTCCATCGCTTCAATTATAGAAACGACCGTATCGATGTTTTTTGAAGTCTCACCGGCCGGCGTTATAACGAAAAAGGGAGCACTTCTTTGGCCCAAAAGCGCTTCCATAAGGCCCGCGGAGACCAGATTTTCATCGGTAACAACGAATTTGCTTAGCCGGTTGAAGTCGGTTTCTATCCTATCCCAAAGAGAGTTGAGAATACGATTGCCAATGCAAATCCTGTAGCTACCGGCTTTTGTCGCTGATATTTTAACTTCGAGCTCATTCATCTTAGGTCCGCAGTAATCTGCCTTCCATATAACACAACAGCCCAGCTACATCGCTGAGCCGGCCCAAAGCATAACCTATTCTTACTGGAAATGCAACAGGTTAGTTCGTTTTGGGCCTTTTAGGTGGTTTTGTCCTTGATTTTGGCCCAAATCGCTGCTATATGTTTGTTACTATGACATATTTAGCGGTTCCCATATCGGCTTCGAATTTAGACGGGGCAAGGCACCAAATCAAGATGGCCCTGGCAGCAGGTGCCGAGATTCTCGAGCTGCGAACCGACTATCTCGAAAACCTTACCGTAGATTTGGTCAAAGATTTAATCGCCCTGACCAGAAACGCCACCAAGCAATCAGTGCCTTTGATTGTAACCTGCCGTGACCAGAAGCAGGGGGGGGTGAAGCCTTACACTGAACAATTGAGGATCGACATTCTCGCGGAGGCAGTCAGAAGCGGCTGCGATTTTATCGATTGTGAATATGATAACTTTCTCTACAGAGTAGCCCAGACAACGTTAAAGCCGGTTTTGGTTGACAATCCGAATATTCGGTTGATTTTGTCGATCCACAATTTTAAATCCCGGTTCGAGGATATTAACGGGCTATATCAGGATATTCTGAAAGTCTCTCCGACTGCCGTTCCAAAGCTGGTTTACACCGCGAACCATATAAACGATTGTTTTGAGGAGTTCGATTTGCTGCGAAACAGCAGCGGTGACCGAGTCGTATTCTGTATGGGAGAAGCCGGCCTTATCAGCAGAATCTTAGCAAAAAAGTTAGGCAGCTTTGTTACGTTCGCAAGTATTAACGCCGAAGCAGCAACCGCGCCCGGCCAGTTGACTATCGAGCAGCTCAAAGGATTATATCGCTATGACTCTATAGATTCTGATACCGAATTTTTCGGCGTAATTGCCGATCCGGTCGGCCATTCCCTCAGCCCTGCCATCCATAATGCCTGCTTTGCCGATGGGGACATGAATAAGTTGTATTTGCCGCTGCTGGTTGAGGGCGACCAACAGGGATTTGACGAATTCTTAAACAATATCCTTTCGAGAGAATGGCTGGACTTCAAAGGCTTTAGCGTCACAATCCCGCACAAACAAAACGCCCTGAATTTCGTCAAGGCAAAGGACGGTTTTATTGAGCCGTTGGCCGATAAAATAGGTGCGGTCAATACTCTTATTATTGGAACGGATGGCAAACTTGCCGCTTACAATACTGATTACGCTGCTGCATTAGATGCGATCACATCTACAATGGGGATAACGCGAGCGGATTTGAATGACTTGCCAGTTGCCGTCATAGGCGCAGGTGGTGTTTCGAGGGCGATAGTTGCCGGCCTAAGTGATGTTGGTGCTAAAATCAAGATTTATAACCGTACTGTAGAAAAAGCCGAGAAACTTGCAGCTGAATTCAATTGTGATTTTGCACCTCTTGATGATTTGCCGAATGTAGATGCCAAATTGCTTATAAACTGTACCAGCATTGGTATGAAGAGGACAGAGGACAGAAGACAGAGGACAGAGGACAGAGGGCAGAAGACAGAAGAGAGAGGACAGAAGGCAGACTATGAGACGCCGGTGCCACAAGAGTATCTGAAAAGAGATATGGTGGTTTTCGATACTGTTTATAATCCAGCCGAGACGTTGCTCTTAAAGCAGGCTAAAGAGGCCGGCGCAAAGACAGTTGACGGAATTTCAATGTTTGTCAATCAGGGCCTGGCCCAATTCAAACTCTTTACAAATCAAGATGCAAACCCGGACATTATGCGAAAAGTGATTTCTATCACCCAATAGTCAATTAAAAACGTATTTACCTGTTTGCTCTTTTTTGTTATACTAACTTTGTTGTTCGCCAGGAATACGGATAGAACTGAAGTAATAGATACGGGGCGCTGCCATGCATAAGATACGAGTTTATGCTGATACGTCTGTTTTTGGCGGTACGCAGGACGAGGAGTTCAGTGAGGCAAGCAGGTGTTTTTTTGAGCGGGTACACAAAGGCGAGTTTGTAGTGCTTCTATCTCCGGTAACCCTTAGGGAACTTGAGAAATCTCCCGATACGATTAAAGCTGTCTGGCAGAGCTTGCCACCGGAATTAGTTGAAGTTCTGCCCCTCGGCGCTGATGTGCAGGAACTTGCGAAAGCCTATATCCGTGCTAATGTCCTGGCTGCGGATTCGCAAAATGACGCTTTACATGTGGCGGCTGCAACGGTGGCTGGAGCGGACCTGATTTTGAGCTGGAATTTCAAGCACATTGTTAATTTCAGCAGAATCAGAGGATTCAACAGTGTAAATATCAGTCTCGGGTATCGAACATTAACTATACTAAGTCCCTTAGAGGTAAGTTATGGCGAGGAAGGCGAAAAAATTTGATTGTGTAGAGATGAAAAACCGCATCCAGAGGGAATTGCGAGAGGAATACGAGGCCAGCAAGGCTAAGTTCGCTTCATACGCCGATTTTTTAAACACCACTGCGGATGGATCTGAAGAGATACGCATTTTCCGTGAAAAAGTTGCCAAAGCAAAGACTTTGGCGCAAGGCTGACGACTATCCGCAGGGATTGGCGGCATAGCCCATAAACAGTAGTACTTAAAAAAAACTGCTTGTGGTTCAAACTCTTCACCGGCATAGATGAAATCCCAAACTTATGCAAAAAACTATCTCTAATTGTCTCTCTGAAAGTTGACAAGACTCATTTGTCTTGTCGTGGTTTTATAAATCCGGCATCAATCGCAGTTTTGTTTAATATGTAAATCGACTTTTGTAGCCTCGTTGAGTCAGTCATAAGTACAAGGGGAAAATCCTTTTTGTTCAAGTACGTTTCAATTTTATCTTCCCACTCTTGTTTTTCGCCTTCTTTTTTTCTTTGGTCAATGTTTTCTTCGTGTAAGTCAAGATATAGAAAACCGAGGTAATAATTAATATCCATTTTCCTCTGACTTTCGATTTTTCTTACAGTTTTTATGAGTTTAATACAAAACTCCCAGTTAAATGCCTTGGGCCAGAAGTATGCTCCGGAGGGAGAAATAGTATAATAATTCTGGATGCTATTTGGCCTCGTCCACTTTTGGAGAATTAAAGCGACTTTGCGCATTGTTGTATCATGCGACTGAGTTTGAATTTCTACTTTTATTTTTTTCTTTTTTACTTGGGTAGCCGATATGTTAAGATCATTGGAAGTTCTTTGCACTTTGGGAACGTATCCAGTGGCATTCCTTAATCCATCAAAAATGTCATTTAATTCATTGCGGATAACTTCGATAGATCTTTTTCGGAAAGTGTCATCAACATTTTCTCCTTCGATGGTGATATTATTCCATTGACGCAGGTTTGACCCTTCATGCTCAAGGTACATCATTCCAGCTAACATTTGAGCTATACAAAACAGGTTTATGTCTTTGTGTGAAAGATTCTTTACCTCGACATGCCATTTCGTATTATTCCATTCAAATATCACATCCGCTCCTTGTCTATTGTTTTTTGGAGAGTGAAATTCCAGGATTTCAGCCGATTGTTTCTCTAAAAACTGAGCACATTCCCACACAGCTCTTAATGAATGTATCCTCAAATAGAATTGGTCGGGCCGCTCAGCGTCGATTTCTTTGAAGAACTCTTGTGTTTTTCGGTTCACAAAGAGACGCCGTATATCCTTTAAAAAATCTGGATGCAGTACAAAAGGGAGATTCAAATCTACCCAGTACGGATGTAGAAAGTATCGCACGATTGGAAAGTCAAGCGGATGGTAACCTTCCTTGCCTTGATTAGATAATATTTTCTCAACGATCCCCTTAAAGGCGCGATGTATGTCTTGGGACAGTCCTTTTCCTGAAACGCTGATTTTTTTTAACGCATCCCAGACTTCACCCTCGTTTTTGTAAAGTTTATTTTTTCCTGTTTTAGAATCCTTTGGCAAATAAAAATGAGGAAACATGATATATTGCCCCAATCACTGAAAGTGATAATAAGCCAATTTTCAATTCTTACAAAACCACAATCATATTATAGGCTTTTGGTTCTTGCTGCAATATTTGCGGTATATAAATTATCGTTTGAAAGGCAGGTTGTTAAGAATTCACATTTCCCGATTTACTTGTTGCTCAGCGGCGGCGGTTATTGATATATTCAGAAGCGTAAAACTGAAGGCTAAAAACTAAAAACCAAAGCGTAAGGCTTAAAAGTAATTCAGTTTTGGTTTAATAGCGGTCGTTGTTTTGCGGTTTTCATTTTGTGTTTTTAGTTTTTTTATTAAGGTTTTGATGGGTTAAACAAAGAAGTTTGGCAGATGGATAGGATTTCAATTCCAGGCTCAGTGGAGGGTGGAAAAGTGTTGTATGAAGCCGATAGCCGCAGAATGGATTGTCAAGGACGAGGTGTTTTATGAAAGGCCGGTTTCCCGGGAAAACTGGAAAAATAAATGAGCAGCGGAGGCGCCTTTATACCCTTGAGGTTTATATCATCGGCGGTCCGATGACAGAGGCTTTTTTGAAGCGCAACAAGGTTATCTGCCGCACAATTGAGATTAAAGGCAGCCAGACGCTTGAGGAACTTCACGAGGCCATTTTTGATGCCTTTGACCGGGATGATGAGCATATGTATGAGTTTCAGTTCGGCAAAGGCCTGCACGACCGAAAGGGCGATAGGTATGTGCTGCCTATGGCTATGAGGGATCCCTTTGACTGGGGACGCAAGGCCAAAGGCGATGTAACTCGCACGACTATTGGCTCTCTGGGGCTGAAGGTCGACCAGGCGTTCGGCTACTGGTTTGACTTCGGCGATGACTGGTACCATCAGATTAACGTTGTTGCAATTGCAGATAAGGTCCCCACCGGCAAGTATCCCAGAGTTATCAAGCGTACCGGAAAAAGCCCGCCGCAGTATGTGGGATTTTGATAAGAAGGGAGTTAAAGTGCTATGCTGCTACCGCCGGAAGATGCGTCGCTGTTTATTTCGCTCTATAGCTCACTGATTGGTTTTGCCGCGGGTCGTTTAGGCGGCGTTGCAGGAATTGTCGATACGAAAACTTTTTATCGTGCCTCAAATAATGCCAGGGCCAAAGCCAGAGATGAGCTTTTGAGTCATATTAACTTGATTGGTGATTTCGTGGATGGGAACCCTTATCAGTTTCCTGAAAAGGAGCTGTCTAACGTTCTGAAATGGGAGCATTTTATTTCCGACAAGTTTTTCGTCGAAAGAGACCTGAAAAATTATACTGTCTTTCTAAATGATGGAGATCCACTGAAGGCTTACGGGGTCCTCGGCCTGACCGATGAGATTGTCGAAATGATACCGTATCCGCTGCCGTTATTTGTTTCGGCGGTTCTTTTGCCCTGGAAAGGGCAGATAGTCTGCGATGGACTGATTGTAACATACAACGTTGTATTGGGCGGCGGAATCAGAAAGAGCCTCAAAGAATCCTACCGGCAGGCAAAAGCGCAGGGAATTATTACATCTTTAGAAACCGGATAGTATCTTAAACACAAATAAATCTGACGATAGCGCAGAGTCCGATGAAACCGAAGTAGATTCAATTGTTGCTCTGCGATAGAATTCCCTCCCTTTTCCTTTAGTTTTCATTGTCCTTGTGCCGAATCTTTAGTATAATCCCGCTTTGTGATAGAATCTTTTCGAGGTTAAGAAATGGCAAAGGCCGAAAAAGTAGTGTTAGCGTATAGCGGCGGGCTGGATACGAGTGTAATCCTGCCGTGGCTGAAGGAGACCTACGGCTACGATGTAATTGCTTTCGCAGCCGAGCTCGGTCAGGGTGATGAACTGGCAGGTATTAAGGAAAAAGCTCTGGCCAGCGGCGCCGTAAAGTGTGTGGTCAAAGACCTGCGCAGCGAGTTTGTCGAAGATTATCTCTGGCCTATGCTAAAATCCGGTGCCGTTTACGAAAAGCAATACCTGCTCGGGACAAGCGTTGCCCGGCCTTTGATTGCCAAACATCAGGTTGAGGTGGCCCACGCCGAAGGTGCGACAGCCGTGGCCCACGGTGCAACGGGCAAAGGCAACGACCAGGTCCGCTTCGAGCTGACTTATATGGCTCTGGATCCCTCTCTAAAGATCGTCGCTCCATGGAAGGACCCGAAGTTTACTTTGACTTCACGTGAAGCGGCAGTAGATTATGCCAAGAAGCATAAAATTCCCATAGAACAGACAAAGAAAAAAATCTATTCGCAGGACCGCAACCTCTGGCATATCAGCCACGAGGGAGCTGAACTCGAAGACCCGGCCAATGAGCCCAAAGATGGTGTATATGCAATCTCCCGGCCGCTATCGAAAACGCCCGACAAACCGGATTATTTCCGGATAGGTTTCAGCAAGGGAATGCCGGTGAAGCTTAACGGCAAGAAGATAAGCGGCGTCAAGCTTATTGAGCAGTTGAACCGGCTTGGCGGTAAACACGGTGTTGGTCAGGTGGACCTGGTTGAAAACCGGCTGGTTGGTATCAAGTCACGCGGTGTATATGAGACTCCGGGCGGTACGATATTGATGACCGCTCACAGTGCTCTCGAAGCTCTCACCCTTGACAGGGAAACTATGCATTACAAACAGCAGGTTTCTTTAAAATATGCTGATTTGGTATATTACGGCCTGTGGTTTACCCAGTTACGTGAGGCCCTTGATGCCTTTATCGATGTTACCCAGCGAAATGTTACCGGCGAAGTTAAAATGAAATTGTTCAAGGGCCGATGCAGTCCAGCCGGCATAACAAGCCCTTACAGTCTATATCGGACCGATTTGGCCAGTTTTAAGATGGGTGCCGAATACGACCCGACCGATGCGACCGGCTTTATACGCCTGTTCGGCTTACCTATGAAGGTCGCCGCGGCAATAAAAGGAAAAGGGCAAAAGTAGAAAGGTAAAAGCACCAACTATGGTTGCGCTCAACAAGATAAAAAAATTCGGCAGGCAAATCGGCGAGCAGTTTGGTGCTGAACGTGTAATCCTGTTCGGCTCTTATGCTCAGGGACAGGTTACCGCTGATTCTGATGTTGATTTATTGGTCATCGGTCCGTTCAAGGGCAGGAGTGTCGACAAATCCGTGGAAATCCGGATGAAATTGCGGCCGCAATTTCCTGTTGATATTCTTGTTAGGACTACGGAAAAAGTTCGTCAGCGAATAAAAATGGGCGACTGCTTTATGCAAGAAATCCTCGAAAAAGGAAAAGTACTTTATGAGGCCGATAACCGCTGAATGGATTGCCAAAGCAGAAGCGGACTTTGCCACAGCGGTTCGTGAAAGCAGGGTGAGGAAAAAACTAACTATGACGGTATCTGTTTTCATTGTCAGCAGTGTGCTGAAAAATATCTTAAAGCCCGTTTATGTGAAGCGGATATTCCTTTTGGTAAGATTCACGACTTAGTTGCATTGTTAGAACAGGTTCTTGAGGTCGAACCTAATTGGGAAATCTTTCGTGAGAACCTTGCTTATCTTTCGGATTTTGCTGTGGCATTTCGCTATCCCGGCGAATTTGCTGATAAGAAATCAGCAGTTGAGGCCAAACGACTTTGTAGCTTCTTTCGCAAGACGGCCCGCAGCGCATTGAGGTTAAGACCATAACAAAGCAGGTCGCAAGAAGAAAATTATGTAAATCGCAAGGAGGCATTGTGGCAGTACCTGATTGGATTTGGTTTGTATTGATCTTTACGTATGGCTGTTGTGTAGGCAGTTTCCTCAATGTGGTCATTTATCGCTTGCCTCGCGACAAGTCAATAGTGACCCCGCCTTCGGCCTGTCCCGGTTGTGGTAAGCATATCCGTTTTTATGATAATATACCGCTGGTTTCATGGCTTCTTTTGGGCCGAAAGTGCAGATACTGCAAAGCCCCCATCTCGCCGCGTTATTTCGTCATTGAGCTGCTGACCGGCCTGGTTTTCATTGGTGTATTTATCTTGTATTTTCACACCGATTTGCGACCGGGTGTTCCCTCATTTCTTCAGGGGGGGTGGTTGATTTATCTGGCTTCAATTATTATGCTGGCTGCTTTTATTGCCGCTTCCGCAATTGATTTGGAACTGTGGATTATACCGGTCTCAATTTGCTGGTTTGTGACTATTATAGGTCTGATTGCCTCGGCCTTCGGCGTTTATGTCATTGAACCTTCCAAAATCAATAGCTTTGCTCTTTTGCCTACAACTAAGGCGGCTTTTATTAACGATGTTACAATCGCCTCTATAACTGCCGGTGCCGTGATTGGATTGGCCATATCATTACTGCTTCTCGTAACGGGTTTAGTAAAAAGAAGTTATGAATCCGAAGACCTTCAGGACTTGCCGGATAAGCAGCAGAAGTCATCTACCGAGCAGGATTTTAATCATCGCCTGGAGATTTGCAGGGAAATCGTTTTCCTGCTGCCGATTTTTGTGTGTGCCGCCGCCGCATATTGGCTTCTCGGCAGGCAATCCTGGTGGGTGGATTTTTCACAAAAACCTGTAATTACTGGACTTCTGGGTAGTTTCTGGGGTTATTTTGTTGGTTGTGGCGTTGTCTGGGGGACCCGTATTTTGGGTACTTTGGGCTTTGGAAAAGAGGCAATGGGACTCGGCGACGTGCATTTAATGGGGGCTGCAGGGGCCGTCATCGGTGCTCCATTTGTCATTGTGGCATTTTTTGTTGCTCCGTTTTTTGGACTGGCCTGGGCCGCCTTCCAGATGTTTTTTAAAAAAATTCGACAAATTCCTTATGGTCCTTTCTTGTCTTTGGGCGTGTTCACTGTTATTATCTTACACGATAAGATTTTGGACTATCTTAATTTTATGTTTCAGCGTTAAAATTTAAAAGAAATGAACCTTAATCGCCGATGTTAAAAGGAGGTAACAAATGAAAGCTTCAAACAAAACCAAAAGATTCACTTCTGACAGGCTCAAAACCATTATTGTTTTAATATGCCTTGTCTCGCTTACTCTTTTTTCAGGCTGTACGGATTGGAAAAAGAAGTACGAAAGCCAGCTTGCGGTAAGTAAGAATCTGGAGGGCCTGCTTATGAGCGAAAGGGCGGCAAAATCCCAGCTCGCCGAGCAGAACCAGAAAACAATCGATGACCTCCAGAGGCAGATTGCCGAACTCAACAAGTCACCGGCCGAGGCCACTGGTTTCGGACCCGGTTATGATGTGAAGTTTGATCCTTCCGCCGGTACAATTACGGTGACTCTTGAAAATACAATACTATTTAGCTCCGGGCAGGCTACGCTCAAAAAGGCGACCAGTGCCGAGCTTGACCATATTCAGTCGGTATTACGGCAAAGGTATCTTAACAATCAGATAGACGTTGTCGGCCATACGGATACCGACCCTATCAAAAAATCGAAATGGAGAGATAACTGGCAACTTTCCTCTGAACGTGCGCTTACCGTGGTTGATTACTTAAAGAAGCGTGGAGTTGCTCCGGAAAGGATTCGAGCGGTGGGCTGTGGACCTGCAAGACCGGTCGCTTCGAATGCGACCTCCGCCGGCAAGGCGAAAAACCGAAGAGTCGAAATCGTTGTGTATATCAGGTAAGTGGCGTTTCATAATGTGATCGCCGGTCCACGGCATACGTCATTGCTTTGTAAATGTTGCGGTTGTTAACGTACCGTCTTTTTTGACGCATATCTTAATTGTACCATCTTTGGCCGTATAGAACGTTTCTGCGTTGTCTTTTCGCTTGATTACCTGTAGTCTTTCGTATTGCGTCCTGCCGCAGCTGCATATAGAAATATCGGCCCCGAGTCTTTGGATAAAATCGGGATCCAGTGATTTTACTGAGCTGTGATGGGGAACCACTATCACATCGATTTTCAGGCCGGGGAAAAGCTCAAGAAATTTACGTTGAGCGAATTTTTCGATATCCGAGCATAAAAGAATTTTTTTGCCGGCGAATTCAATTAATGAAACAACCGATTTGTCATTATCTCCCAGTGTCCTATCCCGACATATCTCTTTGTCGGGCCAGAGTATCGTAATCTTTGCCTCGCCTTTGATGTGTGGATTTTTATCGACCGGTTGTATTGCAAGGCCGTTTTCATTTAGCCAATCGCTGAGAAATTTTGCGGTGCCCCACTTTTCTGTTTCCGTGGCCATAAGGAAGGCTTCATTTGCGTAAACGCAGCCGACTTTGCAGTGTTCAACAATCTCGGGTATACCGTTAATATGGTCCACATCGTTATGGCTTATGATGATTGCATCGATTTTGTTTATCCCCGTATAATACAGGAATGGTGCGACAATTCGCCTGCCTATGTCGCTTTTCTGGAGTGAGCCTGCATCGAACAAGACGTTGGTACTGCCGGGAAGCTGCGCTAGTATCGCTTGGCCGTGGCCGACATCCAGAAAGTTGATAACTAAGTTGTTCCGATACGTCCTTTGCCATTTAGTAACACTTAGGGAAGTGATAATGGTTAGAGCCAATACGGCACAGATAGCCTTTTTGATTAGAGGATGGCGGATATAAACCAGGCCGGCAAAAAGAACCAGGCAGTAATACAAAATTATTAGCGCGGGGGACACGTGACCAATAAGTATCTGTGAGATGTCGAGGCCGGCGATGAATTTTACAATGACGATGAGAAGATCGCCCAATCCTGTTACTATGACACCCAGCAGCCAGGCCGCAGTCGGCAGCAGCAAAGACAGGATTATTTTCAAGTATCCGAGAGTCAAAATCAGAGCCACAAATGGAAAGGCGACCACCGTCCACAGAAATGTGAGAGGATTAATCGTATGAAAGTGATATAGCAAGATTCCCGCTCCGCCCAGCCATGCCGTAAGACCAGTGGAGAATAATTCCAACAAAGGTGGCCCCGGCCTCGAAATTATTCGAAAAAATGGTTTTGTTAATGGGGCTTTCTTGTACCAGGACAGACTGGTTATTGTTTCATATAGGAAGAAATGAATTCTCCTGCAAAAGAGAACGAGTCCAAGCACCGAAGCAAACGACAGTTGCCAGCCGGCCTCGAATAAGTTTGTCGGTCTCATAAGCAAAAGAATTATTGCCGCCAGTGAAAGTGTATTGATGGAGTTGGGACGCCGGCGAAAGAAAAATGACGCACAGAAAACAAAACCGATAATGGCCGCCCTTAAAGTGGGGGCCCTTGGAGGGACAATCAGGAGAAAGACGCTTATTGCAATGATACAAACAATCGCCCGGACGGGCTTCATCAATCCCGCCGTCTTGCACAGCCACCATACAATACCTATAAAAATGCCAAGATGCATCCCCGAAAGGCTGATAAAGTGCAACAGGCCGGTATTGCGAAAAGCCTTATAGGTGGCACTGTCGATATTTCCTCTATAGCCTAACAGCAGTGCCTCCAGCAGGCCCCGGCTGGTATCTTCCGGTGACAACTCGCCCAGCAATGCCTGCGAGGCGGTTTGCCTGAATGTTCTTTTTATTTTTGTAAAGATGCCTGTCCGGCCACCTTGCAACAGTTCAATGCCGTCCCGTGATTGTATGGATACAGCGACAAAAATATTCTTCCTCGCCAGGTATTTTTTTATATCGAATTGCCCGGGATTTGTGGCCTTCTGGAATCTATCCAGCCAGCAATATGCCTGTATATAGTCGTCGGCTTTCAAATCCAGCACCGGCTCGGAGACCTGCACCCGTGCAGTGCCCTGGACTTTTGCCCAGCCGTCGATGGTTTTTATCTCGTTCATCTTCATATAAAAACCGCTTGTGGGATCTGAAGGCTTGAACCTGGCGAATTTCCACTCCTGGTTTTTCTGAATATATGGCTCGGTAATTATGATCCCGCGGATTGTCGCCAGCCTGCGCTCGTTACCGACGAGATTGCGGATGTCATTCGACTTGGGCTGATGAAAGGTGATGAGTCGAATTGCTCCCAGACACAGAAAGCAAAAAAGGGCTAAGTAGGCAGTTATAAAGGGAAGGTCTTTTTCTTTTATAAAAAGCGATTTGCAGGATGCAAGGTATGAAAAAATTACGGATATTATGCAAAGGACAAGCAAAAACAACCAAAAGCCAATTGATATTGTGAGTGCACTTTGTATAAAAATTCCCGCCATCAGGCCTGTGACCACGAACAGCAGGGGGGAGGTGCTTATGATTTGTTTATGAATATAAGCGGGGCCCCAGGCCAACTGCTTATCAATCAAGGCTAATTTCCGCTGTATCTCATCCATAGCACAACAGACTACAGACTTAAGACTAAAGACACAAGCGCAATTTAACCACAGATTAGCAGATTTTTATTGTAGACAAAGCCTTTTTGGGTTGGTAAATTGAGGGCCTAAAGGACGCAAATATCACGGGAAACGCAACTTAAATGATTATTGATAAAGGCTGATTGATTATTGTAAACGAAGCCGGGGCAGTAGGTTATTATAAGGCTAGAATATAAGTGGTAGTTAAGTGAGAAAATATGAGGGGATATAATACCAATTTGGCTGCTGAGTTCTACGTGCTTTCTATGCTGCACCGTCTAGGGCTTGATGCCACCCTAACATTAGGTAACAAGAAATCTGTAGACATTGTCGTGGTCCAAAAATCCAGCGATGTCATAACCATCGACGTTAAGGGTTTGGCTGGAACGACCAGTTGGCCCGTCGACAATGTTAAAAAAACCGACAAAGACCACTTCCTCGTTTTTGTTTCTTTCCTGAATAAGATGGAAAATCATTCGGTTCTACCAGAAGTTTACATAGTACCATCTAAAAAACTATCGAAATTTGTCTACCACTCGCCCAATGGGAAGAGAAAAGTCGTGCAATTGTCACGCATGCGTAAGAACGGGAAAAAGTTCCGAGAAGCATGGGAACTGATTAAAGGATAGATTAAGGCGAAACATTTGAAGTGTGGAATATGGCTGGCTGGAAACTGTCTCCGTCTTCTCTCGCAAACCCATGTTTAGTAATTCGAGCATAACAGGTTGCTATCTCTTTTATCTTAACGAATGGAAAATAGAAAGTCAGTCAAGACAAGATAATAAGCTGGAAGTAATAAGCTCCGTTCACTGCCCGGGGTGCAACTCGAGTAATGTGCAAAGTCTGGATTTGTAAAATTCAATTTTTATTATTACTTATTGAGACAAACAGATCGTCACTATTGGCTATTATCTCACATAGTTTTTTCCCATGTAAAGGTCCAGAATTAGATATTGCAGAATTTATAATAATATGTAATTCATTTGCTTTTTTGCTATTGATATGGGGATTAAAATAAAAACTTTCTACATATTCATATGGATCCTGAACATGTAAGATATACGTATTAATTTCATGAATCATATGTCTGTATAATACAACAAATCGATATTCCTTTTCGTCTTTGAATTTCTCATCTTTGGTGAATATTGCATCATAGATTGTAGGTTTGTTTTTACGCTTATCTTTATCTTTGATTTTATCATTATAATTAACTTTATTATTTATAATACGGAAGAATGGATAAGTGCGTCCATTTGTACTTTCAATATCTAATATCTTATATAAAAAGTCATAAACTTTAGTTGGTCTGGAAACAATTGCAACAGCTGGTGAATCTTTTACAAAAATTTTCCATTCTTCATCTGTAGGTTTATCATCATCTAAGATTGTCCAGCAACTGAGCAAACCACTACCTGCTTCCATTGTACATTTTTCGCCTTGAACTTGAAATTCATGCCTATCCTGTTTGTCAGTATTTTCTATATGCCAGTAATATTTATGTGAACGAATTAGAAAGGTACTATAAGATTCTGAAAACACCTGTTTACAAGCATTAATATCTATAAACCTTGCAATTTTTTTATTGTTAGCATTAGAGTTCATTTTATAATCCCCTTTTTTATGATATTGAAGGCCCCCGGATAATTGCTTATCAATGCGGTCCAGTTTCCGCTGTATCTCATCCATAGCACAACAGAATACAGCCTTAAGACACAAGACTCAAGTGCAATTTTGACTCAGAGGGCTCGAATTTATTGAAAAATTCAGAGATTCAGATAATGAATATCAGTATTTGATTTAATTCAAAGCTGTATGTATACTTTTGGTTTGAGATGTCAGATATACATAGTTGTCTTTAACAATTCGTATAGGAGTTGGCAATGGAAGATGCAGTTTGGATAGTTCTGATCATCGCCGTCCTGATATACTCACTTTACAATTTGAGGATGTCAAAGGACCCGAAGGATGAGCTCCTTAAGGCAAAGAAGCTGCTCGACGAGGGTTTGATTGAGCAGAGTGATTACGAGAAGATCAAGAACAAGCTGATAAAGCGCATAATAGAATGACAGTCGCAGCCCCATTTTTTATATGCAGGGCAGTCGGCTTCTTAAAGCTGTATGTATTCTTTAGGGTCGAAGTTTGTCTCCATCGTCCATATTGTGGCTTTTGCGTTTTGGAGGCGGCAGATGACCATTACTTCGTAGCCGGCGCTTTCGACCCAGGGCTTGAGGAACGGGAAGGCCTCCACGACCTTCTTTTTCAGCTCCAAATCATCGAGCCTCTCGACGTTGCCTTCGATCCTGACCTGCCGTCCGGCCTTTTCATTATAGAAGCAAAGCTCTACGGCCGGATTGGACCGGAGCTGCTTACAGACGGCCTTGTCCCGGCCGGTACAGAAAATAATACCATCGGCATCGGCTTTATAGAGCATTATCATTCGCACACGCGGCCGACTGCCGTCAATAGTAGCAAGACTAAATACGGGATTCTTTGTGACAAATTCGAGGACTTCTTCTTTGGTCATAATCGGGTTCCCGGTATTAAAGTTATTTGGTGATTTTTTCTTTGCCGTTCATATATGGGCGAAGCACTTCAGGAATTGTTATTGAGCCGTCGGAATTCTGGTAGAGTTCAAGAAGGGGTATCAGTATTCGAGGGCTTGCAATTACAGTGTTATTGAGCGTATGACAGAATATGTTTTTCTTCGTTGCCGGGTTTTTATATCGAAGGTTCAATCTTCTTGCCTGAAACTCGTAGAATTTACTTGCGCTGTGGGTTTCACAGTAATTTTCGCGCGAGGGCATCCATGCTTCTATGTCGAATTTTTTCACCTGGCCTCGACCGAGGTCTCCCGTGCAGACGTTCACGACACGGTAGGGCAGCTCTAACGCTTTCATAACAGCCTCGGCATTGGCCAAAATCTCATCGTGGAACTTGTTACTTTCCTCGATGCTGTTTTCACAGATAACTACCTGCTCAATCTTGTCGAACTGATGAATTCTGTAAAGGCCGTAGGTATCCTTGCCGGCCGCACCGGCTTCACGTCTGAAACAGCTTGACATCGCGACATATTTTAGAGGCAGCTCTTTGGCCTTTAGTATTTCACCCATATGATAGGCAGTCAATGGCACCTCGGCGGTTCCGGCAAGATTGAGCCGGTCTTTTTCCATCTGGTATGTCTGGTCTTCGGAGCCCGGGAAGAAGCCGGTGCCCGTCATCGTTTCATCTTTCATAAGCACAGGCACCGAAAATGGCACATATCCCCTGCCGACCATATAGTCCATAGCGAACCGCAGGACGGCCCAGTGCAGCAGGGCACCGTCACCCTTCAGGATATAATTCCTCGTTCCCGCCAATTTCACGCCCCGTTCGATATCTATAATGCCCGAATCGAGACCCAACTGCACATGGTCTTTCGGCTCGAAATCGAACTGCCTAACTTTGCCTTCTTTTCTTATTTCAACATTTTCAGTATCGTCTTTACCAATGGGCACATCTTCGTCCGTCGGCTGTGCCACAAGCATCATCAATTCATCGAATTCCGGCTGGAGTTTTTTAATATTTTCGTCGTAATCCGCTTCACGCTGTTTTAATTCTGATAACTGTGCCAATGCCGACTGCTTTTCATCGTCGGAGAGTTTTGGAATTGATTTGCCTATGCGGTTTTTCTCGGTGACTATATCCTGAAGCTGTTTTTTGATGTCCCTGAGCTGCTCATCTATTTCAAGCAGCTTGTCGATATCTACGGCGAAGCCTTTCGTTTTGCAGGCGTCTTTGAACTTTTCCGGATTCTCTCGTATTTGTTTTATGTCTATCATAGTTCGTATTGCGTCGTGCGTATCGCGTGTTGCGATTAATTTTTTATTTTTGATTTTATTCGTATCTTTTGATAATTACCACGTTATTTTGACCGCCGAAACCGAAAGATTCGTTCATTGCAACGTCGACCCGGCATTTTCTTGCTTTATTCGGGACGTAATCCAGGTCCAACTCGGGGTCGGGGTCGTTTAGATTAATCGTGGGGGCAATTATATTGTCCCTTATTGTCAGTACACAGGTAATCAGCTCGGCGGCCCCGGCGGCCCCAATCAAGTGTCCGAACATGCTCTTGACGCTGCTGATAGGGATATTCTTCGCCTCTTCTTTAAAGACCGCCTTGATAGCCTTGGTCTCTATCGAGTCGTTCTCCGTCGTGCTCGTGCCGTGTGCGTTTATGTAGTCGATATCTTTACAGCTGATTCCAGCGTCGGCAAATGCGGCCGTGATTGCCTGGATGGCGCCTCTGCCTTCCTCGTGCATGTCGGTGACCCTGAATGCATCGGAGCTGCTTCCGAAGCCGATAACTTCGGCCAGGGTTTCGACGCCTCTTTTTTTCGCGGAGCTTAGACTTTCGAGGATTAAAATCGCGGCCCCTTCGCCGAGAATAAAGCCATCCCTGCTGGCTGTGAAAGGCCTTGATGCGGTCTGTGGGCTGTCGTTTCTTGTCGAAAGCGCTGTAAGGCGGTTAAAACCGGTAAGGCCTAACGGATGTATCATGGAATGCGCGCCACCTGCAATCATAACATCAGCGTCGCCTCTGCGGATTATCATTGTCGCCTCGCCTACGGATTGAGTGCTCGCTGCACACGCCGTAAGGCAGCTTCTTGTCGGTCCGCGTGCTCCCGTAAGCATTGCGATATGGGCGGCAGGCATATTCGGTTCCTGCTCAAGCTCACGCATCGCGCTCATTCGCCCGAAGGCCACTTTTGCCCATCGTCCCCAGTCCATTTCGTTTTTCTCCGAGTTCCATCCCTCTACTATCGCAGCAAAAAATACATCGTTGTCGACGGAGCCTTCACCAGCACCGAGGTAAATACCTAATCTGCTGCGGTCAATGCCGTCGGTCGGCTTGTCTGTTTCGATGTCAATTCCCGCCTGTTTACAGGCCTGGGCTGTTGCTCCAATAACAAAGCCGGAGCCCCGGTTGCTGTCTTTGTGCAGCTCTGGATGCCTTGTATATTTTGTAAGGTCATAGTTTTTGACCTCGGCATCGAAAGTAGTGGGGAAAGCCACCCCGCTTTTGCCGGCTAACATGCCGGCCCAGACTGTTTCTACATCGTGCCCCATAGGACAGACTATGCCCATTCCGGTTATTACCACACGCTGCTCTGTCTTTTTCTCGGTCATTGCGATTCTTATTATTCGCTATCTACTTTTTTCAGTACTACTGCGGCAGTTTGTCCGCCGTAGGTATAACTGCAGCATAATGCGTAACTGATATTCGCTTGTTGTGCCTGCTTTACGATATTCAAGTTACAGCCGTCGGCTTTAGTGTCGCAGTTTTTCGCGGCGGGTAT
>SMTZ1_10000940_pt1 | contig 28400 bp, 30 predicted proteins | sample DeeMarSWOR136_30_FD_25667 | JGI IMG/M metagenome (IMG submission 25667)
TCTACAAGGTTTACAACCAACTTGGTTATGGTTTTTCGGAAAAGGTTTATAAAAGTGCGATAATGATAGAATTTAAAAAAGAGGGTATTCCTTCAGTTTCTCAATCTGGAATAAAGGTATTTTATAAAGGTGAAATTATAGATGAGCACTATGCTGATATACTGGTTGACAACAAAGTGCTTGTAAAGATAAAAGCAGCAAAAGAGTTAGTAGAAGATAATGAAGCACAGTTGTTACATTATCTAGAAGCATCTGATATTGAGGCTGGAATTTTACTCAATTTTGGAACTAAACCAAAAGTAAAACTAAGGTATTCATAATTTGTATAGGTAATCTTATCAAATTAAATATATAACAGAAAGGGTTTATTAAGCCAGCCAATCTCGTCATAGAGGGATAAGCAAGCCGATTAAGGGCAGCAAAAGCTGCTGCTGATCGGCTCTTTTTTTGGATAGAGGGGATGAGAAAACTAGCAAGAGGAAGCATATGAATGGCAAGAAAGTTTTATTGGTTGATGATGAGAAAAACATCAGGGATACTTACTGTTTTTTACTCAGTAGAGAAGGATATCACGTAGTTACTGCCGATAGTGGGAGAAAAGCTCTAGAAGAGCTTTGCCAACAGCCATTTGATCTTGTAATAACTGATTTGGCCATAAGGAATGAAAATGGATGTACAGTTTTGGAAGAAGTTAAAACAATGTTCCCTACCATTCCTGTGATAGTTATTACAGATAACTTATCTGAAATTGTGATACGGTTTGCTTCTTTGCTAGGTGCGTGCAGTTTAATCGAAAAACCCTTTGGGTATGAAATTCTTATCTCATCTATCAGAAGTTCCTTAACGAGAAGTAAAGATGGAATCTCAAAAAGTGTATAAAGAATAAAAGGAGCTCTTTATGGAACTTCCAATCAGGCAGTTAAAGCTTGTGCGATATGAAAAAAAATTTTCCGATTTAAGCAAGAAAGATTTTTGTGCACTAAAAGAATCTATTAAAAAATGGGGAATTATAGAACCGATAGTGATCAATCAGCATAATGTCATTATATGTGGGAAAGAACGATACCGCGCCGCTCTCCTACTGGGGATGAAAAAAGTACCAGTAGTTATCAAGAGAACCAATGGGAATGCTGAGATTGAAAATATCTCAATAAAAGAAAATGTACGGAGAAGTCGTCTCACCTCCTTGAAAATGGCCAAAGAGGTAAAAACCTTTTATGCATTGAAGAGGGTTAAAGGGGAGAAAGAGAGGAGAAGGAAAAAAGAAGATCTGTACGTTCAAAAAAAGCAATAGCAAACCATTTAGATATGTCTGGACAAAACGTTTCCAGATATCATAGCTCTGCAAAACTCATCCCAGAATTGTCAAAATTGTTGGATGAAGAAAAGATAAATCAGGAAGCAGCTTTGCTCTATGCAACGCTCCCTTTCGAAAATCAGAAGAAGATATATGGTATCTTAATGGCTAATTTTTCCAATGATAAATTTATGAAAAGGGATGATCACTTAGAGGTCAGAGGAGAGGGGAATGAAGATGAGGAGACTATAGGGCACTCAGTTGTCAGTAGCTATAAAAGCTTGCCTAGATTAAATATTGTGTCAAAAAATATTATAAAAGGAGAGAGGACTAAAACAATGCCAACTACAATAAGAGACATGACCCTTTATTCTGTACCAGAGTTATCTCAAAAGCTGAATGTTACTACAGTTACTATTAGAAATTATCTTAAGCAGGGGAAGCTTAAGGGGCAAAAAGTAATGGGTAGGTGGTTCATATCAGGTGAAGATATAATGGAGTTTTTTGAGGAAATCCATTTAGAGAAGAGGCTATAAAAGAAGTTTTAGGTAAAATTTGGTATTAAGCACCTATTACCCAATTCTTTAGGGAAGAGGCAAAGCAGTAACTTTTGGGTTCGAAAGGGCTAAGGACTTACTAGCGCCAGACCTCTTCCCTTTTCTTTAAATAAAAACTCCATCTTGTGGTCTAGATCTATTATCAAAAACTGTAAACTAATGCTATAATCTAAGCCTCTCTACTCTGGTTCATTTTTTCTCTTATATTAGGAATATTTTCGGGAGTTAAATCATCTAGGTTAGAATTCTGACCTATAAAGGTTTCAACAAAAGAAGAGACTTTTTAAAACTCTTTCTCAAGTTCTGGATTTTCCAACACCTCATTCAGCTTATTGATGTCCACTATAAGTTGTCTTTTCATTTCTCTTATTTCTTTCTACACCTCACCATTCTAATATTTTGCCTTTTAACAAGTGAGTTTAAAACATGCTTGCTTTTTTTATACAAAGACTAATAAGTTATGTCACTTCTCTTAAAAATTTTATTAGGCTAGATTAGAAGATTTTCTTTTCAACCATTTTTTTAGTATTGCATAGTGTGACATTTACAAGTATGATTTATGTCATAATGAATAGATAAAATAAGAGCCTTAAATAATTAATCTCTCTAAAAATACTTGACATAATTAGTAAAATATTATATTTATTATACCAAACTAAATAGTCTACCTTTTAAAAGAAAGTTTTGTAAAAAATATGGTTGTCAATGTAAGATATTATGGTCTGGTTGCAGCAGCCACAAAAAAATGCAAGTGAAAATATTGATTTAGAAGAAGGAACCACAGTTGAAGATGCTATGAATATACTTCTCAAAAAGTATGGTAAGGAATTTTAAAAAGGCCTTTTTTTGAAGGGTTTATAGGGATAAGAAAGTTAAAACCTCCAATCTTTTTCTTAATAAGTCTAGAATACAATGGATTCAATACTATCCTAAAGGTTTTAAAACCACTTTAAAAGAAGGAGATATGCTTTGGATGGGGGCTTATAGTTGGAGGGGAGGAAAAGGGTGTCCATTATTTTTATTCAGTTAAACTCTCATCTAAAAAGAGGTCATTCACTATGAGACTGACAACAAAAAGTAGATATGGGGCTCGAGCAATTTTTGATATTGCGTATCACTCTGCAGGTATGCCGGTACAGATAAAAGATATTTCTAAGAGACAGGAAATACCCCCAAGATATCTTGAGCAGATATTCCAAAAATTAAAAAAAGCCAATATTGTAAAAAGCGTGAGAGGACCTGGAGGTGGTTATGTTTTAGCCAAACATCCCAACAAAATTACTGTGGGTGATATCATTCAGGCGATGTGGGAACCAATTGATCCAGTTTTTTGTGTTGATAGCGAAACTAAACAAAACAAGAAGTGTAGTAGAGCAGAAGAGTGTGTCACCCGATTAGTGTGGAAAGAAGCAGGAGAAAAGATTACAAAATTATTTGATTCCATAACTATCAGTGATCTCTGCGAAAAAGCGAGAAACTTAGGTGTCAAAAAAGATATGAGGCATCCATTTGATTATAGTATATAGAAATAGGTGTTGCGAGTTACGCGTTGAGGGTTGTATTAGCTTGTATGCTTGTTAGTCTAGTTAAGTTCTATTAGTTTTTGAATTCTTCTAAGTAGTTTTCCGCGATTATCTGCGAAAATCTGCGTCATTATTAACTGAAAATAGGAAGGGTTGAAATGGCAAAAATAGCAAAAGATATCACTCAGTTAATTGGCAATACCCCTCTGGTTAAATTGAATAAAGTTACAAAGGGATTACAATCCCAGGTAATTGCAAAGTTAGAATCCTTTAATCCCTGTGCCAGTGTAAAAGACCGCATTGGCCTTAGTATGATAGAAGCGGCAGAAAAAAAGGGACTAATCAAGAAAAACACCACCATTGTTGAACCAACAAGTGGGAATACAGGGATAGCTTTAGCCTTTGTATGTGCGGCAAAGGGCTATACGTTGTTGCTTACCATGCCTGATACCATGAGCATAGAGAGAAGGCATCTCCTTGCCTCTCTTGGTGCGGAATTAGTTTTAACTCCGGGATCAAAGGGGATGTCGGGTGCAGTGAAGAAGGCAGAAGAATTGGTTGCTGAAAATCCCCGATATTTTATGCCCCAGCAGTTTGAAAACCCTGCTAATCCTGAGATTCACCGAAAGACCACTGCCCTTGAAATTTGGAAGGATACAGATGGTGAGGTTGATATCCTGGTTGCTGGTGTGGGAACAGGTGGTACTATTACGGGGGTATCTGAGGTGATAAAGAAGAAGAAACCAGGTTTTAAGGCCATTGCAGTAGAGCCACTGGATTCTCCTGTCTTATCGGGAGGAACACCGGGCCCTCATAAAATTCAAGGCATTGGAGCTGGATTCATTCCTGGGGTGCTGCAACTCGATCTGGTTGATGAAATCATAAAAGTAACTTATGATGACGCTAAAAAAACGGCTCAACGGTTGGCTAGGGAAGAAGGCATTGTAGCCGGCATTTCTTCAGGAGCAGCCACTTGGGCGGCTCTTGAGGTTGGCATAAGAGCAGAAAATAAGAATAAAATGATTGTAGTTGTTTTACCGGATACGGGTGAGCGTTACTTAACCACAGATCTCTTTCAGTAGAGTGAACCATCTATAGTGGATGTAATAAATAAATAAGAGGACACTATGCTATTTTTTTATAACCAAAGGACAATCGAGTCAAACTACAAAATTTAGGATTTTTTAGTTATATAACATACGTTTAATTATAGAAATATTAATAGTAATAGTCTAAAGAATTCCTATAAATAATGGAGAGTAGAGATGGCAAAGACAATAAAAGAAATCAATGAACGTATCAAAAAAGGTAGGGCTGTTGTGGTAACTGCAGAAGAAGTGATTGAGCTTAAAGAAAAGAAAGGAGTAAAGAAGACAGCCCAGGAAGTGGATGTAGTAACTACAGGTACCTTTGGACCTATGTGTTCCTCTGGTGCCTACTTTAATCTTGGTCACTCAAAGCCTCGTATAAAAATCGGAGGTGGTACTGCTTATTTAAATAATGTGCCTGCATACACGGGCCTTGCCGCTGTAGACCTCTATCTTGGGGCTACAGCTCTTCCAGATGAAGATCCTAGAAATAGTGTCTTTCCCGGAGAGTTCAGGTATGGAGGTGGGCACGTGATTGAAGAACTGGTCAGTGGGAAGGATATCACATTGGTCTGTACCACCTATGGGACAGACTGCTATCCCCGCAGTAAACTTGAAACATGGATAAATATTAAGGATTTAAATGAGGCGGTGCTTTTTAATCCCCGCAATTGTTATCAGAACTATAACGTTGCAGTAAACCTTTCGGATAGAGTGATATACACCTATATGGGATTACTTCAACCCAGATTGGGAAATGCCAACTATTGCAGCGCTGGTCAGCTCTCACCCCTTCTCAATGATCCCTATTATAAGACTATCGGGATAGGATCGAGAATTTTCCTTGGTGGTGGTATAGGCTATGTGGTCTGGAATGGGACTCAACATAACCCGAGCGTAAAAAGAGATAAAAATGGTGTTCCCAAAACACCTGCAGGAACTTTGGCTGTCATGGGAGATCTCAAACAGATGGCCCCTGAGTGGCTGAAGGGAGGAAGTTTTACTGGATATGGAACAACGCTTACTGTAGGCATTGGTATCCCTATACCCATTTTAAGTGAAGAAATCCTTAAATCTACAGCAGTAAGTGATGAAGTGATTTGGACTCAAGTAGTAGATTACAGTCAGTCTTATCCTCAGGTTCAATCAGGAAGCTTAGGGGAAGTAAATTACAAACAGTTGAAGAGTGGGAGTATTATCGTCAATGGGAAAAAAGTTCGTACCGGCGGTCTCTCAAGTTATGCAAAGGCAAGAGAGATTGCACACATTCTTAAGGATTGGATAAAGAAAGGAGATTTTCTCCTTGCTGAACCAGTTGCTCCTATACCTTCGGCTGATTCTGGTGTTACTTTCAAAATGTTACGTGAGAGACCATTAAAGAAATCGCGAAGTAAATAATTAAGGAATTTAGGGATTGAGGAATTGATGCTTGTGCGATATACGATATGGGATGTGTGATTGAACTCTGGGGTAAGAATAAAATAGTAATCATTAGTTGCAGGTTACGCGTTACGGGATGAGCTTTAAGTAAGAGAAATGGTGAAAAATTATAGTGAGAATTAAGGAATTCCTGACTTTGCCAATTAAAACGAACAAAATAAGGAGATAAGAGATGAGAAAAAAACGAGTTGTGCTCACTTTTCCACCTAATCTGATAGATCAACCTATTGCCTATCATCTAATCAAGAATCATGATGTAATGGTTAATATCTTAAGAGGTAACATTACTCCCAAAGAGCAGGGAAGGTTGGTAATTGAACTGACAGGGAAAAAGAGAAATTTGGATGCGGGAATGGCTTATCTCTCTGGACTTGGTGTAGAGGTTCAATCCTTAGCACAAGACATAAAATGGTATGAAAAGAAATGTACCCACTGTACTGCTTGCATCCCTATCTGTCCCTCAAGTGCTTTAAACGTAGATCGGGAAAAGATGCTGGTTTCTTTTGTTAAGGATAAATGTATTGCCTGTGAACTTTGCATCCCCGTATGTCCCTATAGGGCAATAGAAATTCATTTTTAAAAGAAAATAAATGGCTAAAGTCATTGCTGTGTGCAGAAGTGAAAAAAAAGGTACCAAGAAAAAGAATGTAGGGTGTGGTCTGTTCAAGGATAACTTTGGTTTGATAGATGATGCCCACAGCGATTGTCATACTCATCGGCAGGTAAGCCTTTTGGCAATAGAAAGTATCAACAAAATGCGTGATATGGGGTTTAATCTAGTCCCAGGTGATTTTGCCGAAAATCTTACAACGGAAGGGTTAGAACTGGTTACCCTGCCTATCGGAACCAAGCTTTCAGTAGGGGAAGAAGTTCTATTAGAAGTTACTCAGATCGGTAAGGAGTGTCATACGGGTTGTGCTATCTTTAAACAAGTGGGAAAGTGTATCATGCCTAAAGAGGGGATTTTTGCCAAAGTGATTCAAGGAGGAGCTGTAAAAGAGGGAGACCCCATTCAGCTAGAACCTTTGACAAAAGAAGATTAGAATATGAAACCATAGAGTACCCAGAGAAATTCTCTGTGGTTACCCTGTGAGATAGAAGCATCTAACGGGGTGAACTAAAGAATGAAGCATTAGAGTGTGGGTTTGAATTAAAAGGTATTCACTGCGAAAGACAGAAAGAGATAGGGTTAAGCTATAAAAGTAGAGAGATGGGAAAAACACAAAATAGATTATTTGATAGAAAATCAGGTCATTTAGTAGTGGAGATAATGAAAAGGCTTGGTTATAATTATGTAACTCTTGACCTTCAGGGATATAAGACGGAAAGTATGAATGAACTACTTAAGGAAAGCAATAAATAATGCTGAGTCTATTTGGTTAAACGTTTGGAGTTGTCATGAAAACAGTTAAGATAAATGCGAAAGGATTAGCTTGTCCACAACCAGTAGTCTTGTCGAAAAAAGCTCTTGCTGAGATAGAAAGTGGTGAAGTGGTAGTGTGTGTTGATAACGAAACGGCAAGAAACAATATTAAGAGAATGGCAGAGAATGAAGGATGCACTGTTAACGTAAAAGATGGATGTGATGGATTTGAATTGCAAATAACTAAGGTATCTTTATCAGAAGTTTCTAGAGGATTGGTAGCTGAAAAAAAAGTAGTTGAAGAAACAATAATCTATTTATTCGATGCTGACTTTATTGGTAACAATAGGGAATTGGGGAAGGTCTTAGTTAATGGATTCTTGAATGCTATCACTTCACTACCAAAGAGAAAAAGTAAAATTATCTTTATAAGCAATGGAGTTAAATTAACAATCAAGGGGTCGTATGTGCTCGATACTCTTTCAAAACTCAAGCACTCTGGATTTGAGATATTGATTTGTGGTACCTGTCTTGATTTCTTTAAAATCAGGGAAAAAGTTCAGATAGGAACTGTTTCAAATGCCTTAGAGATTATGGAAACGCTCACCAATGCGGGTAAAATTATAAAATTTTAACACTTTATCATTGTACAAGAGTGCTAATGAAACTAGAGACTATTGCTGAAAATTATGGATTTTTAAATGAGTTGTCTAATGAGGTTTTAAATGGTGCTGCCATCACACGTAGTGATGCGCAACATATTCTCTCTTTTCGCACGCAGGAAGACATAGTTACGCTGATAGCACATGCCAATGTGCTTAGAAATCATTTTAAAGGGATACACGTCGATCTTTGTGCTGTGGTAAATGCGAAATCAGGTAGATGTTCTGAAGATTGCATATTTTGTGCACAATCAGTTTACTATACAACAAATATAAAGACTTATCCATTATTAGATTCAAGCGAAGTCATCAGAATAGCAAAAGTGGCTGAAGATAGTGGGGCACACCGTTTGGGTATTGTGACGAGTGGAAAAGGAATAACCAGTGCAAAGGAATTAGAAAAGATATGCGAGTCTATCAGAGAAATTTCTAAAAACTCTGGCCTTGTCCCATGTGCCTCTCTTGGCGTACTGAGCTATGAGCAAAGTCGTTGTCTTCGAGATGCAGGGCTAAAGAGATACCACCATAATCTGGAAACAGCAGAGAGTTATTTTCCTCAGGTCTGCTCAACCCACTCTTTTAATGAACGAGTTCAAACTATTCTTATGGCCAAAAAAGAGGGGTTTGAGGTATGCTCAGGTGGTATTTTTGGTCTAGGGGAAACAGTCGAACAAAGAATTGAGTTGGCTTTAACCCTGAGGGATCTTGATGTTGATTCTGTCCCTCTTAATTTTCTAAATCCAATTGCCGGGACACCCGCAGAAAAATATACACTTTTACCTCCACTTGAGATCTTAAAGATTATTTCTCTTTTCCGATTCATCCTTCCGAAAAAGGATATTAGGGTATGTGGGGGGAGAGAAACCGGTCTCAGAACACTGCAGCCTTTGATGTATTTGGCTGGAACCAATGGAACAATGATAGGAAACTATTTAACTACAAGCGGTCGGGATCCGCAAATAGATCTGAAAGAAATTATGGATTTGGGTTTTACTATAGGATCTGAAAGATAGATACGTGTTATTCAAACCTATAGCTATAGTAGTGAGATATCCCTGGTCCAGACCTGACTTTGAAGAACTAAGTTCTATAGCACATGCCTCTAAGATGTCGTAACGTAATGATAATAGACCATTCCAGATCAGCGTCGTAGTGAGGCAGGACGAAACAGATCCGAAATTTAGATAGTAAATGACCAAAGTGCTCTTTACCTTCCCAATTCTTGAATCCATCAAATTCCTTTTTTAATTGTGGATTTTGGAAAATTTGTATTTGTTTCGAGCTTCATGCATCGTATTTCGTACTTTTTATACTCTATTCCTTAATCATCCAGTATCTATTATCAAGCATGCAGCATCTTTGACCTCCTGAAGGACGCTACGTTATAGCCTGATACATTTTTCATTCTTACTGTGTTTTGGTAGAGCCCTGGGAGATTTCTTCAAGAGCTTCTGGATTGAGAATGACGATCTCTTTTCCCTTGATATCAATTATCCTTTCTTCTTTCAGTTTGGACAGGTTTCGGATTACGGTTTCCTGCTTCATCCCCAGGTGTTCGGATATCTCCTGCCGAGAAATGAAGAGATTAATCTTTTTGGGATTCTCTTCACAATCACATTGAGAATTGTAAAGATTGAGAAGGAAGATGGAGAGTCTTTCTTTAGCAGTTCGTGTTCCTATCGAGAATAGAAGGTTCTCATTTTTTTCCAATTCTTTTGAGACTGCTTTTAGTAGACTGAGGTTGATTGCAGGTTCTTCTTCTAAGAGTCTTCGGAAATTATCTGCTTTAATCTGACAAAGAACGCTTTCTGTAATAGCCTCGGCTGTGGCAAGATACCTATTGCCAAAGAGTGAGTCAAATCCCAGAACACCACCGGTTCCATCAATCTTCAGGATTTGACTGCGCCCATCAGATTGGGTTTTGTAAAGTTTGATATTTCCTCTTTTAATGAGGTAGATGTTATCTGCACTATCATCTTCCCAAAAGATGATGTGCTTCTTAGGAAAGGTTTTTTCTGTGATTAAGCTTTCAATTCGATTCAGGTCATCTTCCTCTAAATCGGCAAAGATGGTGGTTTTTCTAATAGTGCAAAAATTGCATTTACTCGCCATTACGTCATTTCCTTTTAAGTGAAGAAATAAATTAGGACGCAGATTTTCGCAGATGAACGCAGAAAACTAATGTTTCAATTACTCCTTTCTAATGTGTAACATGTGACATGTGACGTCCTACTCGTTTTTATTAGTCATTACTCGATATCTCAACAAATAACGTGCAACTCACAATTTTATATTTAAAATATTAATAATTTGTATTTACCTTGCTAGATGGTAAACATCTACTAGGGTGAATGTGTGTACAAAAATTTTTCCCCTACTCTCAAGGTGGATTAATTACTCAAAATAAGGCTGATTAGCTTTTTACTATACCATTTACGTGAAAAAATCGATAGAGAAAAAACGAAATCTTTTGACACCTAATAGCTTATTATCTAAGATAGAGTTCATAACTAAAGAATATAAATAAGTAAAAAGAAAGGAGAGATGCGTATGGTAGATATTATTGATTATAAAATCTATGGTGATGATATGCAGATCGTTGAAATTAAACTTGACCTGGGGGAAGGAGTACGGGCAGAGGCAGGTGCTATGATGTATATGGTTGATGGGATTGAGATGTAAACCTCTACAGGTGTAGGTTTGTTTAAAGGATTTACACGAATGTTAACTGGCGAAGGCTTCTTTATTACCACTTTTTGTATAATGGTGAAGAGAAAAGGTGTTACAGAAATTTTTACTTATTAAAAGAGAGAAAGAAAGATGAGAGTGAGGAATAAAAATTTTATCCCCTCGCCCCTGGTGAGAAAGTTGAATGCCCAGAGTGGTGATCGCTCTTTTGCCTTTATTTATGTTACAAATGAATGTCAACTTAACTGCACTCATTGTTCTTTTCAATCAAGCCCGGTGCAACCTCATACCAGAGTGGATGAGAAAGTAATTCTTAGAATCCTAGATGAGCTTAAAGGAATTAGAGATATTACCCTCACTGGGGGAGAACCTACGCTCCATCCAGCATTTGAAAAAATCTTGTCTAAAGCAGCAGAAAATGCAAGGATTGTCTATGTAATGACTAATGGGATTAACCTGGTTGGGAAGGATAGGCTAAGATATTTTAGTAAAAAAGAGGATCACAATGGGTTAGTAAAGAGATTAGAAGATTCTCTAGAATCTTTTCCCGAGAATGTCCATCTCTTTTTCCCTTTAGATAGTTTCCATTTAAAAACCTTTAAGCCCTTTTCCTTCCTCATTCAGGGATTGGCTGCTCTAGCTAGGGAGTGGAATCACATGCCTGAGAAGGCTTTTATTGGTTTTATTTCAAATGAGGTTTCAAAGGAGAAGAGTCAGGAATTTATTGAAAAATTCACAGTAGAGTCATGCACTCATATAGGTACAGCACTTTTTGCACCCTGGCGAAAGGCCAGCAATGTATGGGAATGGTATCTAATACATTCTTTGAACAGGACGCCTTTTACTGGTGGACTCTATATTAATTTTAAAGGAGTGTATCTTAATGAAGCATCCCTCCTTGTAGACTTGCGAGAAGGGATTGTAACTGACTTGAAGATAGGGAAGCTTAGCTGCAATGAGAGTGAGAAGAATCAGCTTGAAATGTTGTATAAAAGAGTAGTCTTTTTTTAAAAAAGAGGTGTGCGTGAGAAAGAAAAGGCTCTCACTCGGGTATTTTGACATGGTGTTCAGCGATCTGGGGATTCCCGGCATGTCTGGATGGGAAGTGGCACGCTCTATTAAAAACTGGACCCAGAAGTTATCTTTGCCGTTATAACTGGTTGAAGCGTCCAGATTGACCTTGATGAGCTAAAGAAAAATGGGGTGGATTTGCTTGTAAACAGGTCCCTTCAGGGTAGATCAGATATTGAGGCTTACCCAGGAAGCCATGAAGATTAAAGATGAAGTGAAAGGGAGGAAGCATTAAAAAAAGAGGAATAAATATACTAAGAGTTAGTCAATAGGCATTGCTGTACAATCTTATCTGAAATTCTGCTGAAGTTGTTTTATTCTTTGAGATTCTTAAGTTCTTTCTTTTTTTTGGTTTTTCGTGTAGCACTCGGATAAAGATCAAGATTGGTATGAGGAAGAAACATCGCTGCAATAAACTCATCCATAAACTTGGGGTTGACTGAGAGCTCAAAATAGGTCATCTTCTTCGCAATAAGAATGGATTCTTCTAAGGCATGTCTGGAAAGAAGTGCCATTCGTGCTCCACTAAGAGAGCTGTTGCCAATGAAATGAATCTTTTCTATTGGTATATCAGGCAATAGGCCGATAGTAATTGCGCTCTGTATATTTAAGTAGTTACCAAATCCTCCAGCCACAAAGATGCAATCCAGGTTTTGAAAGTTCATACCCACGCTCTCAATAAGCACCTTTGCTGCTGAGAGGACTGCTGCTTTTGACTTGATAACATTTCCAATATCTGTTTCCGTGAACACTATATCTTTTCCTGTGTCAGATTCATGAGCAGAAGCCAAAATGAATTCTGATTCTTCTTCACGCTGCCGAATTCGTGAGTTCTCAGAGTCCCTCTGAAATTTTCCTGCGGGGTCAATAATGTTGTTACGAAATATCTCAGCCATTAGATCGATTAATCCAGAGCCACATATACCGCGTGCCTTAGCTCCACCAATAGTAGAGAGTTTAACTTCATCATTTTCAATGGTTACCTTCTGGATAGCTCCTGTAGTTGCTCTCATACCACACCGAAGGCCACCGCCTTCAAAGGCTGGTCCTGCAGATGCTGAGCAACAGACCAACCACTCACTATTACCAAGAACTATCTCTCCATTAGTTCCCAAATCAAGGAGGGCAGAGATTTGAGAGGAGTTATTGATGCCAGATGATAGTACTCCTGCAGTGATGTCTCCCCCTACATAACTGCTCACACCCGGCATACAGGTGATGACTGCTTGGGGAAGAGTAGTAATCCCAAGATCTGATGCACGAATGGGGGTATAGGTATTAGAAGCAGGAATATAGGGTTCAAGTCTGATGTGACAGGGATTCAAACCCATCAATAGGTGCATCATGGTTGGATTCCCTGCAGCTATGATACCCGTGATCTGTTCTTTATTGATACCGTTTTCCATAACGAGCTGTGCAATAAGTAAGTTAACATTTTCTATAATTGCTTTGTTGAGAGGAGACAGTCCATCTTTTGTGCAGGCGAAGATGATTCGGGTGATTACATCCTCTCCATATCTAATTTGCTTATTGTAGGCAGCGCTTGCACCCAGAACGTTACCAGTGACAAGATTGACAAGTTCTGCTACTACAGTGGTGGTACCTACATCCAGGGCGATGCCGAAATTGTTCATGGAAGTATTACCTGGCTCAACATGGATGACTTCTACTATGCCATTGTGCTCCCATAAAGTTACTGTCACTTCCCAATTGTTCTCTCGTAATAGTTTTGGTAAGCTTCTTAAACACTGAAGGCTTATGTCCAGGTTTGTGATGCCTTCTTTCTTCCTCATCTCTCTAAAAAGACGTTCTTGATCGGGTAAGGTATCGTTAAGATTAGGTAGAGGGAGTTTCAGAAAAGTTTTTCGAGTCAAAGGATAATAGTGGGAAACCTCTCTTTGATCGGTGAACTCTTTTCTCACCTTTTCTGGAGTGCTATAAGAAAGCGTTGTTCCTGTTTTTAGGATGTGTTCGCCTTCCAATAGTGCTTGTGGGGGAATTGCAACAACGAGGTCATTGTGAATTTCTGTCTGACAGGCGAGCGCGTAACCTTGTTGAATCTCATCTGGACTGAGAAAGGTCATTGAAGTAGATTTTCTTTCAACCTCACCTTCTACTATTTGAACCTTACATCTTCCACACACTCCTTCACCTCCACACTCACTATTGATGTAAATGCCTGCTTGAGTGGCTGCCTGCAGTAAATGCTCTCCCTCCTTTATGGTTACTTCTTTTCCTTCTGGTTTGAATAAAACCTTATACTCTTTCATAGGGAGTTCTTCCTCTCAGTAGAAGTGTTGTTAAAATTCTGGATGAAAAGATTTAGAATGTTCGGTCTTATAGTCGATATGCTTAGCGCATCCTCTAAACGTGGTCTTCATTACATTCTTATTTATCATATCGTCTTTCTCCAAATATTTTAGTCCCTATTCTGACCATATTTGCCCCTTCTTCTAAAGCAATTCTGTAAGAATTAGTCATACCCATAGAAAGATATTTCATTTCCATGTGAGGTAAATTGAGCCTTTTAATGCTTTCAAATATTTTTCTGGTTTCTACAAAATAGGGTCGTGATTCTTCAGGATTTCCAAACTGAGGGCCCATCGTCATTAAGCCCATTACTTTTATATTTTGAAATCTGGAGATCTCAGTTATTAATGACTCAGCAGTTTCTGGCAGTACTCCTGATTTCTGAAGTTCTCTTCCACTATTTATCTCAATTAAGATTGGCATCACTTTGCCAATCTGAGCGCACCTTTTATTAATTGCTGCTGCAATTTCCACTGAATCTATAGTTTCTATCATATCAAACATCTCTAGTACTTTCCTCCTTAAAAGGTCATGCTTCGTAGTTTTAGACATTCCAATAAAATGCCATTGTGCTTTCTTTCCTATAGTTTCATATGCTTTCTTTGCTTCCCCAATATAGTTTTCTCCAATAATCTTCACTCCCGCTTCGATTGCCTCTATAATCTCTCTAGGGTTTCGTTCTTTTGCCGCTGCGACCAATTCTACTCCGCTTGGCAATTCACTCAGTATTTTTTTTACATTTTCTTTGATCATAAAAATCTACTTTTTGACGCTATCTGGTAAAAGCGAGAGTACTCTCTAAAGCTAAACGATTCTGACTTTTCATCTGTTGCGAGAAGACTCCTCAATAGAGCACTGATCCTGAATTTACAATAAAGATTAGTATAGGAATAACTACAGTATTCAGTCAAATCTTGGAAATCACCGCGTTCCTTATAATTTAGTATGTTTTAAATTATGCATTTTAGTTTCCTTGGTCAACTAAAGATGGTATCAAGCACCGTCATTATAATAAATCCAATAATCACACCGATAGTAGCTTCCCGATCATTGCCTCGTGAATGTGTCTCGGGTATTATTTCTTCGCTTATGACAAATAGCATAGCGCCAGCAGCAAATGCTAAGCCATAGGGGAGAAGAAATTTCCCTATAGAAACAACGGAAATACCTAGAAATCCTCCAATGGGCTCAACCAGACCAGTTAATAAGGCGATCAGAAAAGCTCTCCATCGTGTACTTTTTTCTCTCAATAAAGGAAGAGCCACTGCCAGTCCCTCAGGAATATTTTGGAGACCTATACCAATTGCGAGAGTCGTTCCAGCCTTCATATCACCACCACCAAATCCTACGCCAACAGCTATTCCTTCAGGGAAGTTGTGAATAGTGATGGCTAAGATAAATAACCACAATTTATTAAGTTGAGATGATGGTCCCTTGGTTCCCGCTACATGGTGCATATGAGGGGTAAATCTTTCTGCACAGATTAGAAATACAGTTCCTAGTATAATTCCAATAACTGTCTTCCAAATTCCACCAATTTCAATGGCAGGGACAAGTAGGCTAAAGGAGGTTGCTGCAAGCATAACCCCCGCAGCAAAACCAAGGGACGCATCGAGAAATCTATCAGAAACTCTGCGTACAAGGAAAACCAATAGAGCTCCTACGCCGGTAGCCAGACCTGCTAAAAGACTTGCCACACTTCCTATTAAAATCAAATTCATAATTCCTTTTTCATTTATCGTTTAAAAACGGTATTAAATATAAAAATTAACTTAACCTATCTCAGAGTACGTTTCATTCCTGTTTTCTAAAGACGGAGTATTCAAGCTCTAAAATATAAGAATAGATAGTGGATCTATTCTGATACAAAGGGAAAAGAGATATGATAAATACCATCTCCAAATTTGCTCGTGATTTTATAAGAACTGTTATGGATAATTTCTCGCATATTTCTATTTTCAGGCAAAACATAAGCTGTAAAGCCGGTGAGACCATTTTCTTTGGCAATCCTTACAAGATAATCCAATAAAAACGTTCCTATCCCTCTGTGTTGCCATTGATCCTGTACCAGAAAAGAAATTTCTGCGGTACTGGTTCCCGGGTTTTTAAAATATCGACCTACGGCGATTATCTTCTCTCCACTGGTGTCTTGAATAGTTCCAACAATTGCAAATTTATTTTTATAGTCTATGCTCACAAGTGGTTGAACTCTTTGATGGCTCATGTTTTGCAAGGGCATAAAGAATCTGAGATAGATGCTTCTCTTAGATAGGGAATAGAACATATACCTTATTGATTCTTCATCAGCAGGTTTGATGGGGCGGTAAAATATTTTAGTTCCGTCACTCAAGGTTGTTGTTATTTCATACTTTTTGGGATATTCAATGTTATCCCAGGGAAGTTCGATCTGATCACTGTACACATAGTGGAGTTTTTTTGCCGTTTTTAAAAGTTCGTTTCTGAATTTTGGATGGGCAATGCTAATGAGACTTAAGGTACGTTCCCTAATGTTCCGGGCGTGGAGGTCTGCTATTCCATATTCAGTGACCACATAGTGTACATCCCCTCTGGTGGTAACCACACCTGCACCTTCACTCAATCTAGGAACAATCCGAGAAACCTCTCCATTTCTTGCAGTAGAGGGCATGGCGATAATAGGTTTACCTCCTTTAGATCGAGAAGCACCCCTGATGAAATCGACTTGTCCTCCAATACCGCTGTAAAAATGGTAACCTATTGAATCTGCACACACCTGTCCAGTCATATCAACTTCTAGTGCAACGTTGATGGCGACCATATTATCGTGCTGGCTGATAATAAAGGGGTCATTAACATATTCAGAGGGGTGGAGTTCAATCAGTGGATTCTTATTAATAAAGTTAAAGAGCCGTTTGGTACCCAGAACGAAGCTTGCGATAATCTTACCACGATTGACTGTCTTATGGATACCAGTAACTGCTCCTGATTTGACAAGGTCAATAATCCCATCAGTGAACATCTCGGTGTGAATGCCCAGGTCTTTTTTTCCCTTCAAACACTCTGCGACAACGTGGGGAATTCGTCCAATCCCAAGCTGCACCGTTGAGCCATCATCCACCAATTGTGCAACATATCTTCCTATTTCTCTGATTTCATCGGTAATCTCCTCTAAGGGATATTCCATCAAGGGTTCATCATAGGGAACAAGAATATCGATGTCATTTACACTAATAAAGCTATCTCCAAAAGTTATGGGAACGTGGGAATTAATCTGTGCGATAACACATTGTGCGTTCTCAGCAGCTGTTTTGGTAATGTCAACAGAGGGACCATAGCAGCACATGCCATTCTCATCAGGTGGAGATACCTGGATGAGAGCAGCATCAACAGGGATGCGACCGGTTTTAAACTGTTTTGGAATTTCAGAGAGGAAAATGGGGATATAGTCTCCCTGTCCTTCCCATATGGTTTCTCGAACACCACTGTTTATAAAAAAGCTTTCGAATCGAAACTTATTTGAGAGGACCTCAACAAGGTGAGGAGTAGCACCTAGGGTAAGGAAGTGGTAAATGCCCGCATCAATAATATTGGTTGAAACGTGAGCGAGAGTCCGCACCAGAGTCTGAGGTTCACCGCAGCCGGTCCCAATAAATATACTAGCTCCGGGTTTTATATGTTTTACTGCTATCTCGGCAGTCATAATTTTATTTTTGTATTTTTCTTGCCAGTATTCTTTTTCCATGAGATTATTTTTTGAAAAGTAAAGGGCTATATGGAAAACTTCCTTTTATTCTCCTTTCCGTTTCAAAGTGTGTGAGATGCAAAAAGTAGTTATCCTCTTCCAGTCCTAAGTCTTGGAGTCTGGGTAGTTTCTGCTAATGAGTATCTCTTAGATACATTCAAGAAATGCTCTATAAACTTTCTCAGCAAACCATCGACAACTTCCTCTCCCTTTGCGACTACTAAACGTAAGTGTTGTGTCCTTTCAAAAATCTCCTCGCACTTTTCACGCATTATCACTTTCTTCAGCACAAGTTATGTCGATCACTTTTCTTCTACAAACAAAAGAGGAAATACAATATCGCTTATGCAGCAAGGTATCCAAACTGAAATGAACAGGAAGAAAAGGATAATTATATAGGAAAACCAGTTTACATTATGCCCTAGAGCCATAATGATATGAAAAAGTGAAGCCCATGTGCTTAGTAGGACATGTCCTGTATGGGGAAATTTTGTCGTTGGTCTGAAATAAGCTATTACAATTCCGAAAAATGCGAGAGGATTTACCAACCACCACTCTTCAATAAAACCTAAATGAATGCCTCTGTTTGGCAATTGAAGTAATACTTCTCCCGCATACGGAATCAGTGAATCACTTAGTGAGGCTATACCTACTGAACCAACATAACCGATTATGAAAAAAATCCAGAGTTTGAGCTTTCCACCTGTATGAAGTTCATACATGGAGGCGGTAACAAGTGCACTTAAAAAAACGTGTATTGGATGCAGGGTATAGAAAACAGTGTAAGAGATCTTAGAAGGAATAGTAATATTGTAAAAAAATATCATTATGACTATTCCAGTGAATGCTCCGAAAAAAGTGAAAGGAAAATGATTTTTCAATTCATAGAGTATTTGATTAAGTATCTTCATATCGCTTGTTATGTAAATATCTATATGTCCAAACTGGTAGTATCCACAGTGGTGATTTAATTTGTGTTGTACTATCTAACTTTTTTCATTAACTTATCTAAGAGTTTTTATTATTCCTTCTGCACTTACTAGTGTAAGGCTAAAATTGAATAGTGACTATAGTTTAATTTCCTTAGAGTTTTCCCACAGTCCATGAATGTTACAAAAACTGATGGCATAAATGGTTCCAGGTTTTGTGATACTAAGGGACGTTACAACTTGAGGAGCTGTGTGAAGGGGACCAGTGTTGGGTCCTTCAGTCGATTCACCGTGGGCACAAAATTCGAAATTTCCTACGTGGAAGGTTTTCCCTCCTTCTGGTTGAAAAAACAACCTTATCCAGCGGATGTGATGTTCGGTGGTGTTGGGGTGTGAAATCTCTTTTCCAACCGATGCCTTGATTTCAAATGGGTCCCCTACTTTCACAGTATCAGGGCATTCTATAACTGGTGCATGTTTTTCTTTCTTCCAATCTGCTTCTTGAATGTAATCTCCTAGTCTTTTCATTTTTTCCTCCTCTCCTTTAATTCAGTATTGTCAAAAGTTTGCCACAGAGAATACAGAAAGATGTTTACCACTTAACATACAAATATCTAACGGTGTAAATCTGTGGTTTTTTATTTTCACGCTTTTCATGAATGATTTGACATTACTATATTTTTGGATTTTCTTATTTCTTTACTGCATAGCTAACACGGCACTCAGATCACACTTTTTTGAATTGATCTTTGCTGGCTCCGCATACCGGGCACGTCCAATCATCAGGTATATCTTCAAAGGCTGTACCTGGAGCTATTCCTCCATCGGGATCGCCTTTTTCTGGGTCGTATATGTATCCACAAATGGTGCATTGGTATTGAGGTAAGGTAACGGGTTTTTTTTCTTCTTTAAGGTAGGTAGGAGCAGTCTTGGGGGTAGTACCCCGTTTTACCTGATGATAGTAGGCATAGGTCATGGGTTCACCATCCTTGAGCAGCTCTGACTCAACTATCTCTCCCACAAAGATGGTGTGAGTTCCCACATCCATTTCCTGAGTTACTTTTACCTCTAAGTAAGCCAAAGTATTATCCAGTATAATGGGAGCTCCGTTTTTCCCAGTTTTGTAATTAACGTGGTCAAATTTGTTTACATCTCTTCCCGACTTAAAACCAAATTGACCAATAAAGTTTAAGGGGGTATCTTGAGAAAGGATTGAAGCAGCAAACACCTTACTTTCTTTAATAAACTCATGAGTGAGATTATTTTTATTGATACCAATAGCAATAGCGGGTGGTTCTGCAGTAACTTGAATGAGAGCATTAGCTGTTTGCCCATTTATTTTATTCCCCTTCTTGGAAGTAATCACATAGAGTCCATAGCTTATTTTATATAGAGCTTTAGTATCCATTTGTATCTCCTCAATTTATTTAGTTATTTTTTGCGAATGATTCTATGACTATGATATGGATTGTGGTAATTGAAACGATGCTGGATACTGGTTGCTTGATAATGGATTGAAAAAACTAAATGAATACATCTAGTATCCAACTTCCAGAATCTAGTATCAAGTGTCTTGATCTATCCCACCTCCTCTCACGCTGATTTAATGTTATAGGCAAATTTGGGATCGGACTTGACAACTATTCTCATTTCAGGAAATGAAGCTTTAAATTTTTCTTGGAGTAGCTGCTTAATGTCATATTCTTCCTGTTCATCTACACTCTCATCTAATGCAATTTCAAAAATAACATTAAATACTCTTTTTTCACATTCTACAATTCTTAGATCGTGGTGGGAAATAATTCGATTGTCTTCTAAGACCATTTTCTGAATAGCAGAGTCTATTTCGCTGTATCGTTCATGGCTTTTAGTGAGGGGATCTAGATGAACCACCACTGTGCTATTTGTTTCTTCTCCAATTTTAAGTTCTACATCTTCAGAAATATCATGAAGCTTTGCTGGAGTTTCATCATCAGAAACCTCAATATGTAAAGAAACTAACCTCTCCTGACCATAGTGATGAACAATCACATCGTGAATCCCATAAACTCCTTTGCAGCTTTTTGCTATCTTCTCAATCTTTTGGATGATTTCCTTTGACGGTGCTTCTCCAAGAAGGGGAGTGACTGATTCTTTTAGAATAGAGTAGCCAAAGTAAATGATGAGTAATGCAACCAGAATACCAGCGACCCCATCAATTCTGGTGTAACCGTAACGAGAAGAGATCAATGCCACTACCACAAGGGCAGTTGCGATGACATCACTGCGATGGTGAAGAAAATCTGCTCTCAAAGTTTTTGAATTGATCATAATGCCAAGTTCCCTAGCAAAGAGAGCTAAAAGTTCCTTGATGATGATAGTGATGATAATGATCGTTAAAACTAACCAGCTCGCACTAATGGATGTAGGGTGAATAATTCTGTCAATAGAAGATTTGATAAACTCGACACCAACTACCATAAGAAGCACAGCAATAATAAGAGTAGCAATTGCCTCCATCCTCCCATGGCCAAAGGGGTGTTCCTTATCAGAGGGTTTTTTGGCTATCTTGAATCCGATGATCACAACGATGGAGGTAGCTGTATCTGCCAGTGTGTGGATAGCATCGGCAATAAGCGAGATAGATGTGGTTGCAAGCCCCAGTGCTCCTTTGATGAAGAAGAGTAGCACATTAATGACAATACTTACCCATCCTTCTAGAAGACCATATCTCGCCCTTACTTTGAGGTCATTGATCCTTCTGTAATCTTTTATAGTTGTAGAAACAATCCAATGAGTAAATTTTCTCATGGTGTGATCTTTTATTAGATAGAATTTTAGTACTTTTATGTAACGATTTTTTACTGCAGGTGCGCAAAAAGATTATTCATGATTTCGCCTTTTTTTTGAAATTATCTTCTCTATAACGTTTGTACAAATTCAGAGATTTTGGACATCTTCAGTTGTGAGATCGCAATATGAGGTGCATAGATGACCTCATCTGCTGCCCACAGTACAATTCCCGTGTGTGTATTTTCTATCCCCATGATTTGCTTAAGGACCGAGTGAACGTTATCATTTATCCTCACTGTGTTGGGTTTTAGGGGTTCTGCCAGTTTCCCATCCTTGACCAGGTAGGAATCTCCTACTATGGTTGAGGTGAAATCACCTGCGTGCAGTCCATTGATGGGATAAGTGTACCAGATTCTTCCTATATAGATGCCGTCTTTAACTTTTTTGAGGAGACCACCCAGATGGAAAGATGGTTCTCCTTCAATGACTACATTGGTAGGAGAGATGGAAGGTATGGAAGCATGATTTCTGCCTCCTCCTTGCCCGAATCTAAAACCATTTCGAGGAACAATAGATTTTTTCCACGCAAGGGGATCAACCCCTAACTTCTCTTTTGCTTTCTTATCATGGAGAATTCTTTTTCTCTCATAGTCATTGGAGAGTAAACCCGTTAAGGTACCCTTTGTAATAAGTGCAGTGTTCCCAGTGGGTAATCCTTCACAGGTAATTCCCTTGCGTGCGGCTAGTCCATTTTCATTTCCCTTATCGTAGATAGAGAGTTGCTCTGAGGTTACTTTTTCCCCGATTTTCCCCTGATAGGTAGAATTACCGGCATAGAAGGTTGCGAGGCTAAGAGAGGGGATAACGATGTTATTCACCAGATCAGCAACTACCTGGGGAGCTAAAATAACTGCATAGGTTCCTCCTTCTATCTGTGTACCGCCTATAGATTGTAGAGCGCTCTTTACTGCCATTTTTCCTGCTTCACCGCTAAAGCTATCTAAGTGAGTTCCAACTGACCACCCCGAGCCTTTACTATTGGTTTTCTCTATCATTGAGGTTAGGGAAGAGAAGATTATGGTTGAGGTATCTTCTTGAACTGTGGGAAGGTGGGTTGAGGAAATAGCCATCTCTTCTTGAATGATGGTAACGTCTCCACCCAAAATCAATCCAAGTTCATCAATCGTATGCTCTTTAATCATGGAAGAGTGCTCATATTCTTCTAAGGCAGCCTGGATAGTTTTCCAACCTATACTGACCAAAGCCTCGTCTGAGAGGTGTAAGATCTTTTCATCATGATAGTTTCGAAGTGTTCTCTCTTCTGTATCTGGAGTAGGAAGGCCATGGAAATCGGGATCATACACTGCCCCCTCTTTGGCCTTGCTACATGCTGCTTGTATAGCTTCCATAGAAATGGAACCTGTTTCCTGACCAAAACCAACTTTTATCTTATCTTCCTCTTTGAAGGCAACCCGAAGTCCTACACCCAGAGTGTGAGTAGATTTAGGTTCTTCCAAACCATTGCAGGGGAGATGAGATGTGTAGTTAATTCTGCAGGTAAGGATTCCATTCACTGAAGCAAATACCTCCAGCTCTTGAATGTCCTCTCTATTTGAGAGATACTCTCGCCCCTCTCCAACCACTTTTTTTGTTTGAGCATCCACTGATTATCGCCCTCAATTTACCACGTGAGAGTGTCACCATGTAGAAGCGAGGTGATGGGATATAACCCCCGTGTGAGATCTAACGGGTATTCCCTGTCAAACGGGCCCTGCTCCTTAGCGTTGGTCCACCGTTTCCCAGTTTCTTTGATTGCATGGGTTGACCCTTACCACAGTTAGATATAGGATAGATTCTGAAATCGTTACCAACGGCATCTACCTGCATGAGAAAATTACGGCTATCAGCAGTGATTCCCCCATTACGAAAGAGCTGACCGAGCTGACCGTTCTCTATTTCATAAACTTTCCTGGCTGTTATGCGAAAATTCTCTCGCGATTCGGCAATAGAAGGGATACGATGTCCCACTAGATAGTAACCTTTATCAACTTCTGAAATAATATCCTTAACTTCTTGTGCGCCATTTTCAAAAACTGTGGTTGACATCCTGATTAGGGGAATTGCTGAGGCATCTGTACTTTTATAAGAACCATTTGGTTCTACCTTAAGTATAGCTGCCGTTTGTCTGCTGTTCATGAATTCCTTGGAGATACCTTTTTCAATGTGATAAACCTTTTTCCCAAGTGTTCCTTCGTGGTCATATTTATAGTGTCCGAAACCAGGCAGTGAAGGATCGGAATAGGTTGATACCAGAGGCGAGGCTACCTCCCTACCTATTTGATTCTGCAGTGTATTGTGAAAAAGCCAGGAACGACCCGCATAGGCTGTCTCCATCTTAAGTGCTCTGTCTAATTCATTAGGATGACCTATAATCTCATGGGCTAAGAGGGTATTGAAGTGTGGGTCTGTAACGACCGTTACTTCATCTTCTGTTTCTTTTAGGGCAGGGACGTTAGATAGTTCCACGGTTTCTTTTGCCAGTTCTCGTGAAAAGGTTCTAAGATCTTTGTTGTATAGGAAAGGGCCACTGTATCCTTTTTCTATAATTTCCCAACCACGCTGATGACCGATATTGTCATAGTGTTCCTGAACACCTTCCTTACCGGAGGCAACGATATACGCTATTCCATGGGTTATGGCAAATGTTTGGTCTATTGCTGCTCCTTCACTAGAGGTGAAGAATTCTCTTAGGAGTGTGGTGAATGCGGCAATCTGATTGAACAGGATGCTGCTATCCATTTCAGTAATTTCTTTAGAGATATCTTGAATATAGTTGGATATTCTTCGGGGAGAAATACTTAAGGGGTTGATTTCAAATTCAGCAGGGACTGTATCTCTGTAGATTTCTACTGGGGCCAGGGTCATATCCCATAAACTTTGTCCCAGTTTATTAAACTGCTTTTTGGTTTGGCTTTTCCACCGTGCACTCAAGAGCGCTCGTTCATAGGCGTGATTAAGACCAGCCTGTAAGGTTTCATGTAATCTGGGGAGGTCTCTTTTCCCTAAAGTGAGACCGAAATAGCCAGGAGAGGTACTATCCTCTCCTGCCAGTACCCTCACCCCCAGTGAAAAACCATAGTCTCTCCCGCTGTATTTTTCTTCACCGTTTTCGCTGTATGCCCCTCTCTCTTCTGATATCTCAATGCGGATATCGGCATATTTAATGTGAGCCTTCTCCTTACTAAACCGAGTGAGAGTGAATTCTGCCGTTTCTTTGATAGTATCTAGTGCTTCAATACTTATCTGCTTCATGAAACTATTTAATTCTAGGAATTGGAACTTTGGGATGTTTGCTTATAATGATTTATCAATCATTTGTTTGAGGTTTTCCTTGGACTGAGCGCCTATCTTTTGCTCAAATAATTGTCCATCTTTAAACAATATTAGTGTGGGAATACTTCTGACGCCGAACTCACTAGCTGTGCTTTGATTTTCATCCACATTAAGCTTAACCACTTTAACTTTCCCCTCGTATTCTTTAGCGAGCTCTTCCAAGAGTGGTGCGACCATTCTACATGGTCCACACCATGGTGCCCAAAAATCAACCAGTACGGGTATCTGAGAATCGATAACTTCGCTTTTAAAGTTGGAATCATTGATTTCTATTGTCATATGTAGACCTCCTTCCTAATGTTTCTTTGAACAATTTTATTAATAGGTAACATCATCCATTGCTGAAGCCATATCAATAATGGGAAACTTAAACCGATGGGACCAAGTTTTCAAGATGCACTGTTTGAGCTGTTGCTGGTGAAACAAAAAGAAGTGAGAACATGAGAAATAGAAAAGTGTTTAGCATTTTCATAGAAGTATCTCCTATTTTGAGATAGTTTTTGTCTATCCTCCCTAATCCCTTATAGATCAAACGTTGTTTCTTTAAGAACCTGAGAATTTTCTTCTGGGCAAAGGTTGGAATAGACCACCAGGAGGCCAGGATGAGTTATAAGGTAAAAAAGTACCTTTTTGTTGTAATAGGCAAACCTCGTGTGAGAATGGCGCAGATCACCCGCTCGTACAGGATAATAAGTACTGTACCATCCTTTGCATTTAGTTATCCTTCAACCTTTTTCATTGGTTCTCCACAGCAGACAAGCTCTCCCCCGCCAGCTTCCAGAACTTTTACTTTGTTGCCACAAATCTCACAAAGGTATACTTCTCCAACTTGTGCCATGTGTATTCTCCTTTCTTTTAGTTGTTAAAAGTCAGTATTCTGAGTTATACTATAGTTTAATCTTCTCTAAATCCTGTGCCCTGTTCCCTGCCCACTATACCCTGTTATAGTGCTTTTATTCGAGATGCTACTCTCTTCCCCAGTTCTCTACACTTTTCTAACTCTTCTTTATCAGGGAGGTAGGGATACTTAACCTCAGGCTCAACTATTTCTACGCCAGTTGCTTTAAGCTCTTCAATGATTGCCCTGGTTGCTCCACCTGCCCACCCATATGAACCAAAAGAGATGCCGATCTTCCCCTGAGGCCTGAGACCTTTGAGGTAACAGAGAAAATCAGCAACCGTTGGAAACATGCCATTATTGATGGTGGGTGAACCGATGAGCACTGCTTTGGCATCGATGACTTCTTTCATAACCTCGCTTCTGCCTGTTTGGGTAATGTTCATCAATTTTACTTCTACCCCTTCTTCACTTATGCCTTCAAGAATAGCGTTGGCCATCTTTTCTGTACTTCCCCACATGGTATCGTAGATGATCAGCGCTTTTTCCTTTGCCTCACACTTTGCCCAGGAATAGTAAGCCTTAACAATCTTCTCTCTATTTTCACGCCATATCACCCCGTGAGAGGGGGCAATCATATCAAGCTCTAAATCCTTTGCCTTATCGAGTGCTTTAAGAACTGGTCCTGACAGGTGCATTACAATATTGGCAAAGTAAGTAGCAGCTTCTGGATGGATGATCTCCCATCCCACTTCATCATCGAATCTCTTGGATGTTGCCAGATGTTGACCAAAGGCATCATTGGAGAAAAGGATTTTATCACTTGGTGAATAAGTTACCATGGAATCTGGCCAGTGAACCATGGGAATCTCAACAAAGGTTACTTTTCTCTTTCCTAAATCCAGAGTATCCCCCGTTTTAACTGTGTGAAAAGGCCACTCCTTTTTAAAGTAACGTGTGAGTCCTGCTTTGCCTCTTTCCGTGGCAATAATGGTAGCGTTCTTTGCTAGCTCTCTCGCTCGCGGGAGAGAACCAGAGTGGTCCATTTCCACATGGTTAGAGATGAGATAATCTATCTTATGAAAGGGGATAATTTCCTGTACCCTTTCCACCATCTCCTCAAAGAAAGGTGCCTTGACCGTATCAATGAGAGCTACTTTTTCATCCACAATCAGATAGGCATTGTAGGTAGTTCCTTTTGGTGTAGTGTATCCATGAAAATTCCTAATGTTCCAATCTATTGCCCCTACCCAAAAGATATCTTTTTTTAATTCTACTTTTCCCATGATTTTCCTCCCGTAGGTGTCTTGATTAGAAATTCTCTTTTTTGCTATATGATTGAGTGGCCATGGTATGGATCATCATATTTTAGATTTTAGATCTCTGATTTTGGATTTTAATTCCGCATTCGTTTAATCCAACTTTTAGTATCCAATATCTAGCATCCGGTATATTGTCGCCATGAGGGGCGCTATGTGATAGCCTCACATAGTAGCCAGTGTTTGACCTAACTCATATGATTCTTTAAGGGCGGTAGGGTGCTTAAGAATGTCTCCCTTGGCATCGATGTTTCTATAGAGAAGACTCTTAAAGAACTCTGCATCCACTACGTCAAAGAAATACTTCATAGTAAGTAAGGTACCATCAAATAACTTTGATCCTTTGGTTGCTCCCACAGAAATAAAAACACCTCTCCTCTTTACCTTTCCATCTCCAAGGGGTTGTTTTAGTATATATTTACGTGCCCAAAAGGCTTGACAGCGATCAATGAGTGCCTTTGTTTGTGCATTAACACTGTAAAAGAAAATAGGAGCAGCGACAGCTATTTGATCGTGTTCAATCAATTGTGTGTAGATACCTTGCATATCGTCTTTTAAACAACAATTACCTGTTTGAGCGCAGCTATAGTCCTCAATGCAGGGAAGGATATGCATGTCGCACACAAAGAGTGCTGTTGTTTTTGCACCCCTATCCCTTGCACCTCTTAATAGTTCACTTAAAAGAACTGAGGTATTTCCTTCCCTCCTTGGACTCCCATAGATGCCAAGTACCTTCATTGAATTATTTTATATTTCCTATTCGATTAGTTTAAATTTATCTTTACTGGCACCGCACACTGGGCATTTATCAGGTGGATTTTCTCCTACGTGGACATAACCACAGACTGTACATCTCCATTTCTTCATCGTCCTTTTTCCTTTCTTGATGAGGGTTGAGCTACTACTTAAGGGAATTTATGTAATGTGAATCACAAAACAAACATAATTATATTGATATGTTAACCTCCATCGAGGCTGATTTTTTCATTTTTCTCAAACCAATTGGAGGGATTAGTAAGTAGTTCATGAGAATCCTTTAAAATGAGAAAGTGCTCATTTTCCTCTTGAGCTAAGATCTGGTAAAACTTCTTTTCAAAAGGGTTCTTAGAATCTTCAGAGAGTTTTTTATAGTATTTAATACCTTTTTCTTCAAAATCTATTCCCAACTTTAAAGCATCAATATCACTGGCTGATGCCTTAACTACTTTATCAATTTTGCTCTTTGCCTTTTCAAAGATGTTCTTCCACTGTTTCTCGGCAGCCAGAGGGAGAGGTCCTTTAGTAAATTTTTCTGACACAGTTAAGGTTTCAAAGGTTTCTTTGAGCCTTTCAATATGTTTTAATTCATCATCTGCTAAGGATTGAAAAAGGCTTTTTCCCCAAGGGTGCTCTGTTTTTTTGATGCATTCCGAATAGAGCTTTCTCCCAT
>SMTZ1_10001113_pt1 | contig 28395 bp, 18 predicted proteins | sample DeeMarSWOR136_30_FD_25667 | JGI IMG/M metagenome (IMG submission 25667)
GGCCTGGAATGACACATCATGAAAAAAACCCTTTCGCGTAAGGTTGCGGACATTCAGGGCAATCTCGCCGATAGTCGACTTACGCTGAACATAGAACTCGTCTATCGTCTGTCCCACCATCATCTGTACCAGCATGGCGGGTGTCACTTCATTTATACTTTTTGTACCGATCCTGCGGCCGTCACGCATGACTGTGACGCGGTCGGCAATCTGAAAAATCTCCGACAGATGGTGCGAGATGTAAATAATCGTCATTCCTCGTTTCTTAAGCTGCCGAATTATTTCAAACAGACGTTTTACTTCCTCACGCGACAACGCCGACGTCGGCTCGTCCATTACCAGTATACATGGATTACTCCCTAAAACCTTGGCAATCTCCACGAGCTGGGCCTGGTGCTGGCTGATTTCTTCGACCGTCCTGAGAGGATCCAGGTCCAGGCCCACCCTGTCGAGCAGACGGTATGCCCTCTGAATCATCGCCTTCCTGTCGAGTAAGAAACCGTGTTTGGCAGGCAGGTGCCCGATGAGTAAATTTTCCGCGATGCTTATGGGCCGTGCAAGGCTGAGTTCCTGGTAAATCATACCGATACCATGAGCCTTGGCAACGGCCGGAGAATGCAGTGCAACCTTCTTCTGTCCGATGAAGATGCTGCCGGTGTAGTCGTTGAAAGAGCCGGCCAGTATCTTCATTAGTGTGGACTTGCCGGCGCCGTTCTCGCCCATAAGCCCATGAACCTCTCCCACAAGCGCCTCAAAATCAACACCGTCAACTGCCAGTGTGCCGGTATACCGCTTCGACACACCTTTCATCCTGAGAGCAACACCAAAATTATCAGAGTCGGTTACCATATCTCTTGTCAGTTTATACTATCGCGTGGTCTGTGTTAATCACAGATGTCCTTATATGCTATATTCTCCAAGCTCTAACGGGTACTTCCCATACTCTCGTATCAGCTTTACGATATAATCATAAGTATGACCCGACACATTGCTGGCAACGGAATGGTCGGACTGGAATATATAGCCGCCGCCTTTGGCAGCGTTCAGCTTACGAAGCACTTCCCTGCGAACCTGTGATTTGTCACCCGTCTCCCAGACCTGGATATTACTGTTTCCGCAGATTCCGAGTTTGTGACCATATTTACGACGCAACTCAACGGCGTCAAGACCCGCTTTGGCTTCCAGCGGATTCATCGCATCTATCCCGATTTCAATATAATCCTCAAGAATACTGTTAATATTACCGCAGCCGTGGTAGATTACCATCAAACCTTTCGAATGAGCATGGTCGGCTATAGCCTTGACCCAGGGCTTAAAATAAGTACGCCAATATTCCGGTGAAAAGAAGAGGTTATTCCTGTAAGCAACATCTCCCCATATCACAAAGCCGTCCAGTAAACTATCCGCCGCATCGATCTGGGCCATCGTACAATCCAGATAGAACTGGCCAATCCGATTGATTACCTCGCCCATACGTTCCGGGTACATGCCGATCCAGAGCATATTGTTTTCCGGGCCGATAAGTCGTGTCAGGCACTCATTGCATTCGATGATACTGCCAAAGACCGGAAAATCCGGATGTAAAGACGCAACCGTTTCAATCCAGACAGGAGAGTTTCGCTCGAAGCCGTCACCTACACCTGCTATTTGGTTGTCCCCGGTTTCGTAATAACGGCGCCTGTCATAGGGATCATCAAAAACCAGCGATTCAAGCTTCTCGATTGTGTTCGTTTCAAACTCGATAAACTCAGGCATTGGTGCATCAAACTTCTTGCGCATGATTGCATTGAATCCGGTCTTAACAATCACCTCCTCGCTGCTCTCTTTCAGCATCTCAAATGAGCGGATAAACGGGTCCATGTTGGGAACAGTAACAATCCAGTCCAGATCGTAGTGGAAATATGGGTCGGCATCATTGCCTAATCCAAGCTCTTTTCGCCATCGCTCAATGAAGCTGCCCCAGAAAAAGTCGCTGATCGGAACTCGGTCCGGCTCTTGATGAGAAAGCGTTTTCCTCATTCGCTCAAGCTTCTTTGCGCTCGTGACCTGAGTCCCTGCCGACTTTATCAAACATGCCCATTTCTATGTCTCTCCGATTACCGGTGATAATTCCATTCCGACCCCGCCCCCATCGTGTGGGCCGTTTTATATTATTACAATCACACCGACTTCACTGTTATATACACAGGTATCAATAACACGTACCTATCGCACGCAGTATAATCGTATTTCCAGGCCCTATCAATCCTTTTGGTCCACTGGCCTCGAAGATCCTCAAGAATGATACGAATCTTCTCATCTGCGGAGAACTTATGTCGGGTAACTCTCCTAACCAAATCCCTCATCCTGTACCGTTTCTGCTGACGGGAAACACTCATCTTGACCAGCCTGTCATTATTATGGTATCATGTTTGGCAATTCTGGAGAGTAAAATATCAGTAGTTCCCGGAAATAAACAAGGAACCAATACTCATTAGAGACAGGAGACACTATGCATCAGAAAAAGACTCTTATCGGCTTATGGATAATGTTTGCAGGTTTATGTGCAATGCTCACTACGACATGCATGGCACCGGCTGCAGAATCAGACACAATCACATTTAAATCACTTCTAAAAGAAATGGTCAATAGGGACAGCATTGCCCGCCTGCCGAAGCCTTGGTATACATGCAGGCAGTTCAGCAGTTATGACCGCAATTCCACTGAGCCCGGTTCCCCCACCTGGTGGGCCAACTGGGACAGAAGCTACTTCGTTCGCGTTGAGGCCAACGAGGGCAGGAAAGAGCACGTCATGATGGACGCCGAAGGACCCGGCGCCGTCGTACGTATCTGGGCGACCTGGCACGGACCGGGTGGTGGTCAGTTCAGCAACGGAACGCTGCGCTTCTATCTCGACGGCAATCCCACGCCCGTTATCGAAGGACCCACCGAGGATTTGATAAGTAAGGGTATGCTGGTCGCGGCGCCGCTGTCGGAAGGTGTCTCGCCCGAGACACCCTATAAGCATCGAGGACACAACCTCTATTTGCCCATCCCCTACGCCAGACGCTGCAAGATAACTTATGAGACCGATGTCCTCATCGATGAGGGCGCGCGCAAGGGAGAGGCACTTTACTATCAGATTAACTACCGCACTTATGAGCCGGGCACAAAGGTCGAGTCTTTCACCATGAAGGCCCTGGAACAAACACGTTCTACCATCAACGACGTGCAAAGGAAACTCAAAAACAATGAGCGTACCGGCCTGGACCAATTGATAGAGCAAAAGTTGGAAGCAAGTATCCCGCCCTCGAAAGAAAAATCCATAACAATTAAAGGATCAAAAGCGATTCGTTCTATGGGATTTCAATTAGAAGCCGATGATTTACCCCAGGCATTACGTTCCACGGTTATCAAAATAACCTTTGATGGAACCACCACTGTCTGGTGCCCAATCGGTGACTTCTTCGGAACAGGCTACCAAATACGTCCCCATTCAACGTGGTATACAAACGTTTCCGCCGACAATACGCTATCTTGCTATTGGATTATGCCGTTTAAAAAGCGGGCCAGAATTCAGATCCTAAATCTTGGCTCTAAACCGGTCAAGCTGACCCGAGGACGAATTCGCAGCGGTCCCTGGGAGTGGGACAATCGGTCGTGCTATTTCCACGCTGCTTGGAAACAGTGGCCCGAAGTCAAGACACAATCAAACAAAAAGGCCAAAGACCATGGCGCTTTCGACCTGAACTGGATTACTGTTAAGGGCCGGGGCACTTATGTCGGTGACGTCCTGACGCTGTTCAATACTGCAAATACATGGTGGGGCGAAGGCGATGAAAAGATCTATGTCGACAGCGAGACTTTCCCGTCCCACATCGGCACAGGTACGGAAGACTACTACGGCTATGCCTGGTGCAAGCCGAATTTCTTCGAGTCGGCGTTTCATGCACAGCCGAGCGGTGACGGAAACCTCAAGCCCGGTTTTTCGGTCAATCTCCGGTACCGTTCTCTGGATGCCATTCCTTTCCAAAAATCCATCCAGTTTGATATGGAACTTTGGCACTGGGCGCAGACCACTATGAGCTACGCACCTACCACCTTCTGGTACGCAAGGGCCGGCGCAACATGGGATGTCAAACCTGATCCAAAAGAGGCCAAACGTCCCATCCCGCGGTCCGTGGAGGATATAATCAAACCAAGGCTTGTTAAGAACGCCATTGAAGGTGAAACCATTAAGATAACGGAGCGAACAGGAGGCGTCACGGAAATCCAGAATATACCAAGGTTCGGCTGGAGCAATAGCCGTCAACTCTGGTGGAGAAATGCCAAAGAAAAGGATAGTCTCACCGTGGAATTCGACATCGAGCAAACAGGCGACTATGACGTGACACTCGGTATTACCAAGGCCGTAGACTACGGCATCGTGCGCATAGTCGTAAATTCCGAGACAAAAATAGACTCGCTCGATCTCTACAATCCTTCGGTAATTGCCACTGATCTGAAGTTGCCTGTATGTCGGCTAAACAAAGGCATCAACACCCTCAAGGTAACAATACTGGGCGCCAATCCTGCCGCAGTGAAAAGCTACATGTTCGGACTTGACTACATACTTGCGACCAGGCGTCCAAACTGAATAAAACTTCGAAGAGCAAAGATGTATGAAAATTCTCTCTATTGCATTTTCATTCAGCCTGTTGTTTACGTGTATCGTCCATGCCGGTGAAAATCGACAGGCCGGGGACCTTTGGACCCTCAGTTTTCAGGATGATTTCGAACGGACTGAACTGGGCGATAACTGGACGAGCAACGATGCTATTATCAGCAAAGGCCGTATGCTCGTTGGCAGCAATCGGCCGGCGTGTGCCAAAATCTCCAAAGCATTCCCCGCTGATGTCAAAATAGAATTCGATGCCGAGGACTTCGAAGGAAAACCTCCCTGTGACCTTTCCGTTACATTGGCTGCAGAACGCCTCAGCGCCATGGACTGGAATTACCTCCTCGCATTCGGCGGCGAGAATAACACCGTCAATAAAATTATAGGCGGTAGAAAACTCGAAGCTGTTCGCGACAAGAATCCCGAAAAACTTATCGAACCCAAGCGGAAATACCATATTGTCGCAGCCAAGGAAGGCAAACGCCTATCGCTTGTTCTGGACGACGAACTGCTGCTCGAAGCCTATGACGTCCAGATTATGGGCGGCCCCGGCTTCGACGCTGTCGGGCTCGTGACATGGAACGGCATGTACGTCGATAATGTTCGTGTCTATGAGCGAGTAGAACCCCATCCCGATACTCCCCGCTATGTCCTGAACCTGAAAGGATTGTGTTTGTCAACAGATCAAGCCGGCAAACTCAGGGCATCGACAAAAGTGTCCCCTCAAGTGGAAAAAGCTGTTCAGGCTTATAATAACAGCGACCTGAACAAGGCAAAAAGGATCTTTCAAACATTATCCGCAGAATACAAGGCGGCGGGCCTGGCTTATGTATATGGCAACCTCTATTACGAAGAGCAGCCGAATGACTTCGCTTATCTTGAAGGGCTGTTTTCCAAACTTAGTAAAGAAAATCAAAAGGAACGGCGCCTGGCCGAGTATGCCTGGGCCGCATCCCTTTTCAGTCGCGTTCGCATCTTTCCACGCGATCCGAAGGCATGCAGCCTTCTCATGGCGCTGGGCCCGAAAGACAATCCCTTCTACGACAAGGCAAAACTCTACCGCGCCCGCTTCTTACGCGCTAGCGGACAGGAGGACGGGGACCGTAAAAAAATCGAAACAGCAACAAACATGTTCAGGGAATTGAAAAGCAAGGCACCAAAGCACACCGTTCTTGGCGAACTAACAGGCGAACAAATCCCGTGGGGCAAAGAGCTCATTGACAACGATCCCGACACTCCCCGCTGGGCGGCTTTGCTGCACGAGATGTACATCCGGCAGCTTAAAATTCTTAAGTGGTGGTTCACTGAACGCCAGAGAGAAGACGGTCAGCTCGGCGGGGGCTGGGGAGATGATGTCGAGATACTTCGCTCATGGGGACCTTTTGCAACGATTTCAAATGCCGAGCCTCTCATAACTGATGGCATCGAAAAACTATGTCAGGGAGTCTGGGATAATGTGCTTGTTGAGGGCTACGACGCGGAGTATGGTGACGTCGAGCATTCTGCGGAACCTTCAGCCGATACTATCCCCACGATGCTCGCAATAAAATACGGTAATCCGATATGGTTCGAACGAAACCTGGCAAGCTGCAGACGGATTCGGGATTTCTACATGGGTATAGATGCAAAAGGATATGTGCGTTTTAAGTCAGCCTTTTTCGGCGGCGACCGTGCCGGCACCCACATCAGGGAAGGAGGAGACAATTATTACTCAACTCGTCCCATGAAACACTTCTTATGGGCGTCCTGGTACGGGAACATCGCGGCAAGGGATTTTTACCTGAACTGGGTCCAGGGCTGGCTCGACGCAACAATGACCAAAAAATACAACAAGATTGCCGGCATCATCCCGGCCAATATCTGGTATCCTTCGGGAGACATTGCGCCACCGAACGGCGCCCCGTGGAATGACCCATACTATAACTATATGGGTTGCTGCAATCTTTCAAACTACTGGATGCAGGACACCTTTCTCGCGGCCTATAAACTATCAGGCAACAATAAATTTCTTCAGCCGTTTCATACCTTCATGACCTGGCAGCAAAGAGAAATGCCGAAAGGCTCCAAACAATTCCCCGATTTGGATGAAGATCCATTGGGCTGGGCCATCAGCCAGGCCAGGGGAGGGCTTAACAGCAATACCCTAGCGCAATATCGCTGGCTGACACAGGATGATACTTACGACAAGCTTATTATAGAAAGATTGTGGCCCGCACAACAATTCCAACTGACCGGTGACTTCGAAACTTTTCTGAAAATAATCGAAAATGCGCTGCAGCGATTAAGAGTCAACTTCAATCTTCAAACACGGGAAGTCATCCAGACCGACCGCGCAGGACTTGCAGGATCGTCTCTTTCGTTTGGTGCCTACACTGGCGGGGTCCGCGAATGGAAAGATGCAGGTATGCCGACAATGACTGTAACATGGGACCTCCCGCATGTGGATTTCTCCGCGCTGGTCGTTGGTGCCTCCCCGAAAGAATTGCGAGTTTGGCTTTACAACCACCGGCCTGAGAACATGAAAGTGGGTATGCGCCTTTGGCAATTGCTGCCGGGGAAATACGAAGTCCGGTATGGCCCAATCCAAAGAGAAACTTCGAAAAATCCTCAGAATTCCAAATCTACAATTGAAAAATTTATACTAAAGGAACGGGCTGGAAGATACGAATTGGACGTCCCTTCACGCCGGGAAATTGCTATCAAGTTTCAACTGGTAAATGTCTTGAAACATCAAGAGCCACTGCCCGACCCGGCTGTCTGTAAAGATGATATCACGATTCTTAAAGCAAATGAAAAACATGCAGCCTTGAAGCTAACTGTTCATAACCTGGGAAGCGCGCCCGCAAGAAAACTGCCCGTTGTTGTTATGAGTGGCCCTCAAGGCAAAACACGTGTAATTGCACGCACTGTGATAGATGTTCTTCCCGAATCCAAGGACCTGCAGCCTTCCACGGTCTCAATAACGCTGAATAAGATTACACTTTCTCCCGGCCTCAGGATTGTTATCGATCCCGACCAAAAAATCGAAGAGATATGCAAATCGAACAACGAAGTATCAATCTCATCCATAGGAAAATGAAGAATTCTAAGTGACTCTTATTCCCTCCGCAAAACGTCGTGGATACCTGCTTCGATATCACAAAGAAAGGTTTTTCAGGTGTGATACAAATTTCTATGTGATTACTTTGTCTAGAGAGTAGGAACAAAATTTGTACGTTATGATTGTCGGTTAAGGTAGCGGTGCTACTTGAGGCCAACCGTTGTTCCATGTCATGGGAAAGATTTTCAATTCCGAGCGCCCCGTGCATCCGTGATACGCGTGAAAAACCAAGTAGTCACCGGAAATATCCTGCAGCACGGCACAGTGGCCCGGACCTCGCCAATTTTCTGTAGTTGCTTCAATAACTAAGGTTCCGCCGCCTTCCATCATGGGAATACCGTCTCTGTCCACATACGGCCCCGTGATTTGTCCGGCGCGACCCACCATAATCTTATAGGTGCTGTTAACGCCGCGACAGCAGAGATCAAACGATACGAACAAGTACCAATACTCCTTATGCTTCACAATAAACGGTGCTTCCACAGCGTCGGGTGAAGAAGACTTTTCAACCGAACTTCCACGCGGTCGGCTTGCCAAGCAGTACAGAGTGGTATCTTCCTCAGAAAGTTTTCCGGTTTTGATATCAATACGTTTCATTTTGATGCCGCTCCAGAAGCTACCCCAGGAAAGCCACACCTTGTCTTTATCTTCGATCGCGATATTGCCGTCGATTGCGTTCCAGTTATCCCGACCCGGCCGAGAGCGAACCACCATGCCCTGATTGACCCATCGGTAGTCAGGATGGTTGGGATCGAGGATCTTGTTCGTAACCAGACCAATGGCGGAATCATTCGTGCCAAACCTGGATACGGAGTAATATAGATGATATTTTTCATTGAAAAAAGAAATGTCCGGCGCCCATATCCCTCGGGCCCCTCGGATTTCCTCAGTAGCCCACGTCGGTAAGCTGTCAAAGACACTGCCACAGCGACTCCAGTGATGCAAATCTTGGGAACGGCGAATCGGAAGCATCCCGCCACGCCGTCGACCACCGGTGGAGAACACGTAATACGTATCGTCTTCTCGAATAATTGCGGGATCGTGAACGCGTAAATCACCCCGTAGGTCGAGCATTCGCAGTTCGGAATTATTCGAATTTGCCCGGCAGGAAGTCCCCAGCACAAGCAATCCCATCAGCCGGACGAGCCTTAAGATAATAGCAATGTGTGGTTGATTAATCATGGCGGGCTATCGCAAGAAAAAAGAGTAAAGGGTAACACTCAAGGGAGCCAGTTCATATGTTCCCTTAGCATCTCTAATGGAAGACGTACTGATGTCTACCTGCCGTGCTTTTCCGGGAGCGTTGTATGCCCACTTGTTCGGGCCGGTGAGGATCCACTTCTGCCCGCGTCCTATCCGTTTTCCTCCATTCAATTTCAAAGAGAGAGGCTGTGATTTGTCGCTCGGATTGACAATCCCTACTGTTAAGGCAGTGCGGTCGTCCGACAACGCCGCGGCTATATCAAGCAGCTTGGAATCGCAATTTACCCGTACCGGGATTTTGCCGAACCTTTCCCGGTACAGTTTGAGAACAAGGCCCGTGGTTTCAAATTCCGCTTGGGTTTTTGTCGTCTTGATAGCGCCGATGACATTAACAGTCTGGGCGTAATTAGCCATGAAGTACATATCGCTATTGCGGAAGAACTCATGCAAACCTACAGCTATACCCAAGCCATCCTGGAGAAAATATCGAGTACCAAGTTCTCCGTATTCGTTCGGGCCGTACCAGTAATTCCATTCGTCCATGGCAATGCGGATGTCTTTACCTGACAGAGATGATATTGTCTTTCGGTATCCACGATGGGCATCGGCAACATCACGGATCACCTGAGCAATCTGAGTAACGTGTGAAACCACATCGTCTTTGTCCTGCCAGTAAAGGTGCTCGCTAATCAAATCCATATGGTCGAAACACGATGTGAGCATTTGTTCACTCCAGCGCCCTTTAGAGCCAACAGCGATGGGCACGAAAGTGGGATCCACTTTGCGCATGGCATCCACGACGCGATTGTGTTTTTTCATGTAGTCCGCCAGCGGCATGTGACCCAACTGCCAATCCCCAAACATTTCATTGCCGATGGCCCACCATTTGACGCCAAAAGGTTCGGGATGACCGTTTTGGGCTCGCAGCCTGCCCATAGTCGTCTTTGAACTACCGTTTGTATATTCAATTTCCTCGGAAGCGGCTTTAATATCTCCGAGTCCTGTGTTCACAGCGATGAAGGGTTCGGCGTTGATCTCACGGCATAGGTCTATGAATTCATGGACCCCTACGTCATTATGCTCGATACCTTTCCAGGCCGGATTTTTGCGAGGGGGACGGCGATCCGGATCGCCAATACCGTCTTTCCAATTGTACCCACTGACAAAATTGCCGCCCGGCCAGCGGTACACCGGCGAATTCAGTTCCTTCAGCAGGGCCAACGTATCGGCACGCCAGCCGAGGATATTGTCCTCAGGCATCAGCGATACGGTGCCAATCAGAAAGTGCCCTCTGCCTCTGCTGACAATCTCCAATCGACCATTGTCAGTTGTTCCTTTGGCAATACAACGCAGCGGAAACTTGGAGTAGGTCTTTTCGATTTTATCAATCATCACCGTGTCGCGGTCGCTCGCTCCGATACCCCATACGAGACTCACCTCAATCGGGGCCGCTTTGGAATCGCCTGCCAGCACGATCCGCCCCGTGTATGCTTTACCGTCCATTAGTCCCAGACGTTCCTGAAGCAGGCCGCCTGGTTTCTTGTTTCCGGCTAAGGCGATCCGAGGTGTGTGTTCGCCCACATATGAATTCTCCTTCATCATGGTGACTGATTTCTTGTCCCCAATAATCATCCAGGGTGAACTCGTCAACAGTTCATAAGGATGACCTTCACCATCCCAGGATCGATTGCCCGGTTTATACATGGTCCAGGCGGGCGCTTCTCCGCTAACCGGATAATAGAACTTCCTATCTTCCAGCATCTCCGCCCAGAGACCCCCGTATATACAGCGACCCAAATGCTCGATAAACTGACCGTAAATATATTTGGAAATGGGCGCGCCGGTTTGATTGAGATCAATACTCACAGTAGCAGCTTGTGTCGGAGCTGAAATCAAAAGCCCCATCAATACAAAAACAACAATCATGTGACTAATAAAATTTATCTTCATGATACTTTCCTCTTTCCTTTGACTTAAATTGCTTATGTGTATCGGTATGTAATTATTCCAGAATTTTTAATAGACCACTTTATCCAATATTTACATCTCCAAAGGGAACAAAACAAATAATAAATCCGAACTTATAGATGTTTTTCAATTCTTCATACTACTATCATGCTATATCTACAGTTTATATGAAGTCCTTGCATTTTCAAGGAATACTATTAGAATACAGTATCATTGACTCGCCTATAAATTCTTGCACTTATAGTTTGAATCGAGGGCCAAATGAAACTTATGGTTCGTTTGTCAACTATAACAATTATCTTTGTGGCTTTGCCATCTCTCGGTTTGTTGGATAATTCTGTCTTGGCTACAGTCTACAATCTTAAGGTGGTTACTGATGCCTCCCCTGACTATCACGATATGGACAGTATGATCCACAGCATTACAAGCAAATGGGAAAAACCTCAAGAAAAATGCTGGGCGTTGTTCTACTGGAATCATATCGGCCGACGACAGACCAGTCCGATGATTGTGCACGGGGTGGAATGTACAGATCCAATTCGCCAGTTCAACGACTACGGTTACACCATGTGCAGCACCGTAGCCGGGATCAACTGCTCGATCTGGGATGCTATGGGGTATCCGGTGAAGTTCTGGGACATCTCGAATCATACGGTTTCAGAGGTTGAATACGGTGGTCTATGGCATATGTACGACAACAGCATGTCGGCTATATATACGTTGTGCGATGGGGTAACCATAGCAGCAGTCGAGGATATCGGTAAGGAAGGGGCGTGTGCCCTTTCCGACGGTCAAGGTGAGCGGGGGCATATTGCAAAGTATCATTGTCTCACTGCCAACAGCATCAAAGGATTTTTGACCGGAGCCGATTGTGCTCGCGACCTCGAACAGGAATATCGCTGCTTCAATCCTAATGGCTTGAAGTACCGCTACTATTATAACAACTGGGATCGGGGACATCGCTACATTCTCAATCTGAGGGAGCACGAGACCTATACACGTTACTATAAGAGCCTGGGGGATTCTCGCTCATTCTATGTGACCAACAAAGGTAAAGACCCGGAAGCAACAAATCGACGCTATCGAATACGCGGCAACGGCATTTGGACCTATCATCCCGAGCTAAGCACCGGTGGGTTGAAGTCAATCCACGGCGTTACCGGTTGTGTGGTGGCAAAGCCTTTTGGGGTGATGCCGCAAGAGGCAGGTAAAACCGGTGAGGTCATCTTTAAGATTCAGAGTGCCAATGTGATTACTTCCCTGTCCATTAAGGCGAAGGTCTTGAGGGCAACAGAAGTCGATTTGAACTTGATATCTGTTAGCACTACAAACGGTTTGACCTGGAAACAGGTCTGGAAAAACAAAAAAATAGGTGAATCCGCTGTCAATTTGGATCTGATTGATGAAGTCAATGGTGCATACGAAGTCCTTGTCCGCGCGACTCTTATGAGTGATCGGCAGCCGGAAGACACCTGCCTAAAGCAAATTGAATTTAAGACTATCACAATGCTAAACAGCAAGATTCAACCAAAGCTGCTGGTGGGCAGGAATACAGTATATGTTGGGACTGGTGACCAGATGGATTCGATTGTCATTTGGCCCGATCTTCAGGGGGACAAGTACAAGCCCTATGTTGTCGAACAGCAGAACATAGTTTCCAAGCCGGAGCATCCGGGTTACCAGGGAGTTATGTACGCGAAAAGTCCAAATGAAGATGCATACGTCGTATTCAGGATCGATGCTCCTCGGGATATTAAGCGGATCAGCTACGGCGGCCGGTTTTACAACCGTGCGCCGAAGTCCCATATCGATATGCTGCATTCATTCGACAACGGCGTTACCTGGCATAAGAGCTGCTCCCTTACCAAAACCGACCCTCCATGGGACGTGATTCGTCATGAAACCATTGAAGATATACCCGAAAACACCTGCTCGGTTCTCTTCAAATACCAGCTGAACAGCTCGGAGGCTGGAACGAGTGCATGCAGTATCTACAGTGTGCGGATGGAGGCCAATTACAATCCCAAAGAGACAGTCCTGGAGCCCCTGGAGGTAACCTTCAATTGGAGTGAAGTTCAGGATGACTACTCTCTTATAGAAAGGAGCCATTCTCAACTCGTTACTGAAATACCTTTCAGGTACACTATCAATGTCGGTGGTTGCGACCATCCGGTTCTGAACTGGTTGCGGACAAACATCAAAGGTACCCTGGAGAATATTAAATACGGTTACTCCGATGGGATCGATGTTGGCGGTGTAAGGTATGTGCCTCAATGGATTTCGCACGGTAAGAATCTGGCTGAAGGTAAATCCTACAAGGTAACCGTTCCATCGAAGACACACTGGGGAGCCGGCGACCCACAAGGTACTAAACTGACCGACGGAGTCATGGGTCCGCCTTACGCCGGTGGCATCGGTCCGAGATATGCTTTGTGCTGGGACAAAGGTGACGATCCTGTTATCGAAGTGGATCTGGAGAAGGTACAAAGTTGCGGTGCTTTCAGGATTCACCTCAGTGCCGGCTGGCCCTGGTGGGATGCTATGAAGGGACAGGTAAAGGATAAGGTGGAAGTGCTAACATCGCTTGACGGCAGAACGTTTGCAAGCCAGGGCTTCTTTGCCTTGAATCTTAGATGGAAGGACATTCCTGTCAATCACATGATGCCCGACGATGAGACCGCTACGGGATTTACCTATGACCTTGTTCCGAAGGAGCCTGTTGAAGCACGTTACGTTCGATTTAAAATTGACACTGAAAGGACCCTTACAGTAAGCGAGGTACAGGTGCTAGATCAGATCCTAAACAAGCCATTTGATCTGCGGATTGCTCTTCCCGATGAAGGGTAGCTCATTGTCCGATTAGATGACTATTGTCAATCGGGCTGGAAAAGATAAGAGGATATATGTTTGTGTTAGTCGCCATGAAGAAAGGGGCTGTGATCAGATGAAAAAACAGTTTAGCTTTCACGGCGTTGTTTTGGTGAGCTTGTTTGTGTCTGCAACATCATTTGCGGTTAGCCCGCAGCCGAATGAGTTTCATTTTCGCAATGATTGGATGGACACGCTGCTTGGTAAGACCGGTAAGGTGATTCGCCCCCATCTGAAACTGCTTTACGAAGATGTGGCAGAAGGAATCTCGCGCAAACGCTCCTGGCGAGGCACGCCATTTCAACTTGGCCAGATAACTTACACCAACGGTTTGGCGTTTAACTCAACCAAGCACTTGATGGTGGTTCTGGATAAACCGGCAGAGCGGTTCGTGGCCGATGTGGGATTGGAGAACAACGACGACACGCGTCGCGGCGCAGCGATGGGATACGGTTCGGTTACATTCCATGTACTGGTTGGAGGCAATGAGGTCTTTGCGTCACCGGTGCTCCGTTTGAAAGATGGGGCGCATGCCGTCAACGTGCCGCTGAAAGGGGCTACGAAATTCGAAATCCGCGTCAAGGACGGAGGTGACGGCCGCAGTTGGGACCAGGCGCTCTGGGCAGATGCAGTAGTGAAGCTTCAGGACGGCGCCAGCGTGAGACTACAAGATTTGCCTCTGGAAGGTACCGGCGGCAGAAGACTATCTCTTATCGAACCACCATTCTCGTTTTACTTCGACGGTAAGCCTTCAACGGAACTGCTGAAGCACTGGCAAGTCAAGCGCGATACGCAGAAGCTCGATGCACAGCGCACTGAGCATAAACTGGTTTATACTGACTCAGAAAGTGGCTTTCAGATTCGTTGTGTTCTCATTGAATACCATGATTTTCCAACGGTGGAATGGACGCTCTATTTCAAAAATACCGGTTCAGCCGACACACCGATTATCGAAAAGATTCAGGCGCTCGATATCGAGCTAAGCCGAGGCAGCGATGGGGAATTTCTGCTTCACCATAATGTGGGTTCGCCCGCCAATGGCAACGACTACGGTCCGCTGGAAACAGCGTTGGGCCGCAATTCTACAAAGCGGCTCGGTGGCGCGGGTGGCCGTCCTACGAACAAAGACTGGTCTTACTTCAACCTTGAATGGTCCGGCGAAGGGATCATCATAGCCGTCGGCTGGCCGGGACAATGGGCGGCGGAGTTTGTGCGTGACAATGCGCGGGGGCTTAAGCTGTGTGCCGGCCAGGAATTGACGCGATTCAAATTGCTGCCCGGCGAGGAAGTTCGCAGTCCGCTAATCGTCTTACAGTTCTGGAAAGACAACTGGATTCGGGCGCAGAACATCTGGCGCCGCTGGATGATGGCCCACTCCATGCCCAAACCCGGCGGCAGGCTTCCCCAGCCACAACTGCTTGCCTCAAGCTCGCGCCAATACAACGAGATGATTGATGCCAACGAGGGCAACCAGATTATGTTTATTAACCGCTACCTTGCCGAAGATATCAAACTCGATTACTGGTGGATGGATGCCGGCTGGTATGTTCATCATGGGGGCGGTTGGCCGCGTGTTGGTACCTGGGAGGTGGATTCCAGTCGTTTCCCGCAGGGACTTCGGGTAATCTCGGATTACGCACACAGTAAGGGAATAAAGATACTGGTTTGGTTTGAACCGGAGCGAGTAACCGCTGATACATGGTTGACGAAGAAACATCCGGAGTGGGTGCTGGGTGGTTCCAAAGGCGGCCTCCTCAATCTTGGAAATGATGCTGTGCGAAAGTGGTTAACCGAGCATGTGGATCGTCTACTGACTGAGCAGGGTATTGACCTATACCGCCAGGATTTCAACATAGACCCGCTGGGTTACTGGCGAGGTGCTGATGCTCCGGACCGGCAGGGTATCAGCGAAATCAAACATGTCACGGGCTACCTCGCATACTGGGATGAACTGCGTCGGCGACATCCGAATATGCTCATCGACTCCTGCGCCAGCGGCGGTCGTCGCAACGACCTTGAGACGATGCGTCGAGCCGTACCGTTGTGGCGCAGTGACTATGCATTTGAAGCCGTCGGCCACCAGTGCATGATGTATGGCCTGTCTTTATGGCTGCCTTTTCACGGCACCGGAACCGTTTGCACGCGAAACGCACCCTACTACGGCAGCGGCCCCACACCAGTCGAGCCTTATGCCTTCTGGAGCAATGCCGGTCAAAGTACCGGTTTTGGTATTGACGTACGTTTGAAGGACCTTGATTACGCCGCGATACGCCGGCTCATCGGTCAGTGGCGCCAGATTGCCGCGAATTACTACGGCGATTTCTATCCGCTAACTCCCTGGACTCGCGACGACACCGCATGGATTGCCTGGCAATTCGACCGGCCGGAGTCAGGTGAGGGCATGATACAGGTCTTTCGTCGACACAACAGCTTCTACGAGTCCGCAAGCTTCAAACTTTTAGGTCTGGATGCGGAAGCTGACTATGTAGTGTCTAACCTTGATACAGGCGCTCAAGAGCGTCGCAGTGGTCGAGGACTCCTGACCGACGGATTGCCCGTAGCCATCGCAACTAAGCCCGGCGTGGCGATTCATACCTACCACAGGCATCAAGGGAAGCAATAAATCGGTTATGGTTGATTATGGTGAGATCAGAATGTGTCTGAGTCGAATGTAATCCCATGAAAGGCTGCCTCCAGTCGTGTTCTCTAATATGATGGAGGACAAGAAAGGAGGCGCCCATGAAAAACATATATTCAAGTGTAGCGTGTGGCGCCTTGACGGGGTGGCGATGTAGTACCTACCATCGAATCCAAGCGCCCTACCCGAAAGGTAGAACTGGTGATGGTCAGCTAAACGCTGCCTTTTGACTTCCTTCGTGCCTAAATCAACGGCATAAAGCCATGTCGGCCCATAATACTCCTTGAAGTATATCTGTAAGACGTCCCACGTCTTGCCGTCGCGGTTTGGCACCAGCCAGCACGCTCAAATAGTCAAGTCTTTTTATTTTATTATACCAAACATTGGTCACCTATGGAGCAGAATACGAGTGGGCTTGTCCCGGTCGCATGTTAGCCAGCCGTCTTTGAATTCCAGTTCGACCACTTGAATGGAGCTTCTCCGCTGCTCATAGGTATCCTTGTTCGCATCAGGTCCTCGTCTTCCTGGATGAGTAAAGTAAAAGAGAAATGCCCTGTCCCCGCTTACTACAACATCCGGGTGGCCTCCCTTGACCTGGTCGTCGATACCTCTACCCGGCTTCTCGAGAAGATTGTCTTTTTGAAGTTGCCAGGTCAAAGCGTCCTTGGAACGATACACACTCAGACCTCTCCATACGTCTACAATCATCCAGATGTACCCTTTCCATCGAAACACCTTCGGGCCCTCTCCTCTGGCTCCAACTGCCTTGCCCTTATCCTGCCACATATATAAATCCGTGCTGTCCGCGTAATAAATCGACTTATTGTCTACCTCATTGTTATACCACATTCGCCATGTTCCATCGGAAAACCGCATTATAGACGCATCAATCACTCTATCCGAAGATAGTTTCAGCGTGGACTTATATTCCCATTGCAGTAAATCTTTACTCGTCAGGTGAAGTATATCCCGCGATGCGTTCCAGTCTGTGAAGATCCCCGGCACGTATGTCAGATACATATGATATGTACCGTTGTGCTCAATCACCTCCGGGGCCCAGTAAGTATCATCACCCTTCCTGTAGTCTATTTTCGCAGTTGTTCGATATCTCCAGGTCGCTCCCGCATCTGAAGATTCTGCGATTCCGATAGGAGTTCCATGTACCCAGCTTACTCCAACAGTATTAGCAACATTTGCCCGGCGATTGGTATAGAACATAAACCACTTCTTCTCCTTATGATTCCAACACAACACGGGATCGGCTGCACCATCATAGACAGGATCGCGAAATAACGGTTTGTCGGCAATCTTGCCCTGTCCCTCTGTTGCTTTTTCTTTAATCCCCTCCGCATGAGAAGTGAAAGAGCCGACGGTTGTCGCAGTGAGCATAATCCATATCATCTTTAATACCCTGTTATGCACCTTATGTCTCCTTAAAAAGCCATCGGACTACCACCCTGCCTTTTGCCGGATAGAGCCCCATTCAGGCAGGATAACCTACTGTTTGAGAGAAGAGCACTCGCTGTTCAGGACGTAACTTGAATTCTGTGGGAGTGTTCCGCTTATCACAATTATGAAAATGAGCGGCCAGCCCTTGCGAGGCCGCGAACAGGTAGACGTTTTGGGCAATAAGACCTGTGGCGACATAATAATAGGACTTCTGTATCTCCGGATCTCTAAGGCCCGGTTCTTGGAAGGGAGCCTTCTTGTACTTGGCAATATCCACAACATAGAATATGTTGACCGGCGCCCCGGCAGCCCTGCGCCTGCCCGACCTTCGCCGGAAGTCTCCAGCCACAACCGGTGTCAAACGGTGGGGGATTGCCTCATAAAGATAGACTCCTTCGGGCAGGGCAACGTATAGGTCAATTTCCTGTGAATTACTTGCCGATGCCGCCGTCCTTCCGGGCCCTCCGAATGGACCATTCTCGCGGTTCACACCAAATGCCGCCCAGAGAAGATTCGACAGCGTCTGTGGAGAAAGCTGTTTTGCGCTGATGTTACGGTTGGTTTTTCTTTCCTTCAGGGCCGCCAGTACGCTCCTGCCGCCGTCCGTCTGAGGCTTAACAAGCGTTATAGGTTTCAGGTCCTCGGCTAAGCCGGATGCTGTACCGGCCAGGAAAGTGACTACCGGTACAGTTTTCAGGAATGTTCTACGGTCCATTTGATCCTCCAATCAAGTTTAATAGTCGGTATTTGAACGATTTTATTTGATATCATACCACAATTTCAGCAAAACTACCAAGACAAGTTGTGATATTCACGATTAATAATGAAGGATTCGGTTGTGGTAGTTGGTTCTGGTATGATTATTCTCTCGTATTGGAGGTGGTAAAAACACTCCGTACGGCAAAATAAACTATTTGATAGCTTCCGCATTATCCGCTACACTTTCGCATTGTTTCAGACGGTCTGGTTCAGGCGACTACGATAACAAAGATAGCTGCTATTATTGACCTAAGTGATAATCCAGTGAGGATAGTATGAATATTTTAACAGGAGGACCGATGTACCATCATAGTTTTCTGCTTTTATTAGTTTTGAATCTATCTGTTACTGCCTTAGCCGGCGATAAAAATTTTTGGCCGTGTTTTCACGGGCCACAACGCAACAATCTGGCGGCCGACACCGGGCTTATGCAAGCGTGGCCACAAGACGGCCCGGAGTTACTATGGACCGCCTCAGGTATCGGACATGGGTACAGCTCGGTGGCGATAGTGGGAGAGCGTATTTTCACGGCCGGCATGATCGGCAAGCAGACGTATGTAACGGCCTTGAGCTTGAGTGGAAAACAATTGTGGCAACGGCTCAACGGAAAATCCTGGGAAGCCTCTGAACGACAGCCCTGGGCCGTGCCGTATGCAGGCTCCCGGGGCACACCAACTGTGGATGGTGATACTGTTTACCACCTCTCTGAGTTGGGGCGGCTGACTGCATTCGACTTCCATACGGGCGAACAACGATGGCACAAAGAATTATTAGAAACCTTCAATGCAGAGCGGCCGGAATACGGTTATAGTGAATCAGTTCTGATTCAGGGAGATATTCTTTTCTGCTGTCCGGCTGGCAGTGCGGGCTACATGGTGGCGTTAGAGAAAGGTACAGGACGCACATTATGGGCGAACACCGACATAAAAGATGCGGTAGGGAACTGCTCGCCGGTTTTTGCAGAAATCGACGGTATCGAACAGGTCGTTACCCTGAGCGCAAATCGTGTGCTCAGCTTTAATCCAAAAGACGGTCGTTTACTCTGGGATTACGCATTCGGCAACAAACGCCAAAATAATGTCACAGACGTAATCGTTAACAAAGGCCTCGTTTATGCCTCAAGTGGTTATGGCAGAGGAAGTATTTTGCTAAGACCGCAGCGGCAAGCCAATGGCAGGTTTGTTGTCAAATCGGTTTGGACGAGCGACCTGCTGGACAATCACCACGGCGGTGTGCTGCTGCTTAACGGTCACCTTTATGGTGCCGGCCATGAGGCCCGTGGCTGGTTCTGCCTGGACTTCAACACCGGACGTAAAATGTGGCAATCTCCGGGCAAAGGGTCTCTGACTTACGCTGACGGCCGACTCTACTGCCTTGACGAAAGAGGTACCATCTCGCTTGTCAAAGCCACTTCTGAAAGCTGGGGAGAAGTCAGCTCATTTCGTATCCCGCGTGGCGGCAAGGGACTCTACTGGACTCATCCGGTTATCTGTGGTGGACGACTGTACGTACGCCATTCAGACCAGCTTTTTGCCTTTGATATTTGAAATGATTAATTTAATGACCACCCTCGACATGAATTTCTTGGCAGCACTCCTGAACCTTATGTTGTGTTAGGTTAGGCGCTGCGTTGGCGAGTATTGTCTATTACCTGGTTTCATTGATTTATGGGTGTAGAGCGTTTCGGCTCACAACTGCGACCTCTCGCAGCCATATGAGTTCAAGCAGTGAATGTATGTTCGGCGCACTATCCTTTCTCCGGACCTGAACCGGCCCACAATGCCTCAGGTTTGTCGTCGACACGCTCGCCACGGTACATTCGTGTAAAACACCGCTGGATTTCAAGACCGCTCGACTCGGCTATCTTGACAGCACCTGCATTGTCATGCGGGATGTCGATAAACACGTATTTTCCTGCACAACGGCCCAAAGCATCATAGAGCAATACCGGTCCGGCGCCGCTCGAAGCAATACACGGACCTATTTGCACTGCGTTTGCCCCGGGACGCATCGTCACATAACCTTCGATTTTGCCCTGAAGCCGGAATGTTCGCAGGCCATATGGAAATTCCTCGAATAACCTGATGAGCATTTTTTCACGGTTGGTACCGGTTATCATCTTGTCAAATTCGATGATATCAGGATAATCGTCTGAGGTAGCATCGGCTACAGTCGGCAGTGCCGGACAGGACGGTGCTATACCTTGATACCGGGCCAAGTCGTATTCCGGTATAAAGCCCAGTGTTTCATAAACCGGCCGGCCTAATCCTGTAGCGTCGAGACGAATAGTCGACACCTGCCGGCTGTCAAGATGGTCAAGGGCATATCTTAGCAAATGAGTCCCGACGCCTCTTCGCCGATGCTTCTCATTTACCAGGACCATCGCTATCCAGGCCACGTGGTCTAAGACACAAGTCGTTGTGGTGCCGACAGCGGAGCCATCCAGCTCGGCCACAAAGCAGCCTTCAGGCTCGAAATACATCAGACGCAGCCAATCCGCTTCAGTCTGGTTCCATCCTGCCTGTCTGGATAGTCTCTGACCGAGTGCAAGATCGTCGGTTGTCATCGTTCTGATGTGCACGGTCATCACGAATCTAAAACCAGCTCTTCATGTTATGAAACAGTTTCGTTTTGCCGGACAGAATGCTTAACAATAAATCCTTTGACCGGTTCTTGGCAATTCAGATACTTTATCAACTTCATCTCAATAATTCAATGTTTAACCAGGTGGGATAATCCGGTCTAATCAAAGGCTATGGTCGGATGCGTGTTCCTTCAAATATAGAACCTGAGTCGGCAGTATCTTTTTTCAAGGTGCTAACATCTGACTTAAGCCATTCTGCGATTTCATCATAAGGTATGTGTCGCAGAGAAAGTATAGGATCTATCTGTTCAACCAGGGCAAAAAAATCCGGAATAAGGTGCAGCTTGTAAGGGTCTTTTTCATCTGAAGGATTTTCATTAAGAAAAACAACGAGGAATGTCATGTTTTTCAACTTGACCATGTTGGCAAAAAGTTCTAATCCCTCACCTTCTTTGTCGGTTACTATAATGCTATAGGTGTTTTCTCTGTCTGCGACTGCGATGGAATCGAGAAGTTGACCATCTTTTCCTTCCCAAACACCGATTAGGTGTTCATCGAAAATCAGGTCATCATAAGTATATAAAGACTCACGACGGATAAGATCAAGGGGATCGGAAAACAGATCTTCAGTGTTGGCGTACTTAAGCATGAAGTCCTGTATCTCTTTCGGTTGGGCTGTTAGCACGATGTGGTTTTCTATAACCTCATGTTTTAATAGATTTGGATCTGCTTCAAGCATTTCACTGATTTTGTCCACATTCATTTGTAGTAATTGCAACTTCGGTTCTATTTGATTAACTTTAATAAACGAGTGTGTCGGAACCAGGTGCAGCATATAATACTCATTGTACTTAAGCTCTTCTGGCAGCTCGGCAGGTAATACATCAAGGAACATCATATCTTTGAGCTTGACCAAATGTGCCACGAAGTGCCCTTGCTTATATCCGGGGAAGACGCTCATTTTATATCTTTTACCTTCATCTGGTTTGAACTCCCATATATTGTCTTTATCCGACCATTTTCCGATGAGTTTCTCCTCGAAGATCACTTTTTCATCAGTATAGAGCGGGTGAAGCGAGGTAATAATGCAACCACCAAGTAATAGTGCCAGCAGGCAAGAAAGGATTCTTTTAGCTTCCATATGGATTCTCCATTGTAATTTTACTTTTTTCGAGCCTTGTTCGAACGACCGGCTCTAAAGAGTATTGGTCTGTTTCTCGGAAATCTTTCTAAAAAATTAGTAAAATTCTTGGGTGATTTCACAAAAATAGGTGGAGGCAGGTGGATTTTTATAAAATATTTGATATCTGGCGAGAAAGCGTAGTTCGGAGTTGTGAGTTATTCTTCCCGTCTTAGTTTCCTGTTCGCCTTCCAACGCGGCACCATCCAGGAGATGAACATCCAGAATATGCCGGTGATAATTAAGGAAATGGGCCAGGCGAAAAACTTGTCCAAATGCTCAACAGTTAATTTATGCACTGAAGCAGCGATTCCGGCCAGGCCGGAAAAAAAGAATGATTTCATCTGGCGTGCAACGCTGCCGAAAACGAAGGCTATTGATGCTATCGGTAACAGGAAGCGATAAATTAGATAATGAAGCTCAGGTAATCCGTACTCCTGGTTATCCAGCATCCTGAGTACTGCGAGGATATGCAGCGGGCCAAGCCAATTCAAGACCTGCGCCAGCACACGCTGGAGCCGTGTTCCCATAAGTCTGCAAATGCCCGCGAGTCCGAGATAGATGATTCCGTTACATACGAAGCTCAGAAGTTGATGCTCAACTTCACTGAGAAATTCGGGTTTGCGATATAGCCATCCGAAAAGGGTGTTTTCGGACCGAGCAATGATGCTTAAGGGAAGAACGATAAGGGCCAACCCAATTGCGCAAAGTGGCCAGGCATATTTAGTGTATGAGTGGCGATCGAACCAAACCCCCGCCACGAACAAGCCAATTCCCGGATATAAGTACCGGCCAGCTATAATGTCAGGCGCCCAGTTTTCCATTCCTGTTATTATGTAGCAAGTTGTTAGTAAGGCCAGAAATGCTATTATGCTGAAGACGACAAAAATCAGGGAACGCGTGATACGCAGCAAAACAAGTGAAAACGTAAGCCAGCAAATCGATGAAGCAAACAGTTGGATATTGCCGACAATCACATGGGAAGCAGCCTCTTCGAGACCGACATATAGGGACTCAATGCCCCATGGATAGTTAGCAGGAGACAGTACTTCCCACTGTCCCAATGTCAGGAGGATAGTGATAGGTATTAATAAATTGGTAGTTGATAGAAAACCCACTGACAATCTGTGATCCTTCCTTCGCCATATTGCAATACCGAATATGCCCATTAGAACGGTTGCTAATATGGCAGGTATAGGTCGCCAAAATATAGAAATATGATCCCACGTTTTATAGAAAAGCACAAAACTGCCCAAAACAACAATCCACCCTCCAAGATATAGACAAACCTGGGAAAGAGACAGTTTCCTTGCTTCGATTATAGAAAGGTCGGCAGGTGAAATCATGCGATCATAAATGTTGTCCAGCTTATCAAACTCTTTTTCAGTAAGCAGTTCGTTATCTCGCCAGACCTTCAGTTTTTGCCGATGATAAAAGACTTCCTGTTGGACCTTATCTGTCAGAAAAGATGGTCTGGACCAGACTTTTTCTCCTCTCAGGTACCGATGAATGTCATCGGAGAGGCTTTGAGCATTAGGGTATCGTTTGTGAGGATCTTTTTCCAGAGCCTTGAGGCAAATATTCTGTAAAGGAATAGGCGTTCTCTCCCGGACTGCACTTGGCAATTCGGGGTATTCGGTGCGGATAGACTGAAAGAGCTCTTCAGGACTTGTTTGAGGAAAAGGTAAAGTGTCGGTCAGGAGTTCATATAGTAAAATACCCAGAGCGAAAACATCAGTTGCAGGATAAACCTTCACAGGTGGACAGATTTGTTCAGGCGCACTGTAGGCTGGTGTACCCCTATATAGTCCCTGTTCGATACCTTCCAGGGGGCTTGTCTCCAACGAAATTCCAAAGTCCAGCACCTTGGGTTTGAATCCGGAGGTAACCAGAATATTTGAAGGTTTGAGATCCCGGTGTATGACATTTCTTCTATGTGCTGCAGCTACACCATCTAATACTCCCAGATAAATGCGTAGTTTCTGCTGAAGTGGCAGTCCTTCCCAGGCTTCGGTGAGGGCAAGCCCGTCTATCCATTCCATAATAATGAATCTCTGATTCTCAATCTCGCCGATTTCATAAATTTGCGCAATATTAGGATCATTAAATCGACTCATTAATCTGGCTTCCTGCCAGGCTTCGGCGTCGGCTCCATTCGATGACTTTCTTGGCCGCAGGAATTTTACCGCCACAAGCCTCTCCAAAACAGTGTCAATAGCTTGAAATACCTGGCCGGCGGAACCTTCACCAACCTTTCTTATAACCCGGTATCTTTCACCTAAAAGGCTCTGTGCACGATCAGTGCTTTCTATTCCTGCATCACTATATTTCGAAAGCAGTAGATTATCTTCTCGGAGTTTGCGCAGTTCGGTAAGTAATTTTTCATTTGTGGTTGCTTCACCAACTTTAGCCTTACACGCAGAACAACCTTTCACGTGCTCTTCGAACTCTTCTCGCTCTGTGGTCTTAAGCTGGCCTGACATATAACGTTCTATTGCTTCAAACTCGACACAATTCATATGAACATTCCTGCCACAATTCATTCAAACTGCTGTTCAAGTTGGCGTAACCTTGATAGTACCCGGCTCTTGGCAATGTAGACCGAGTTTCTTGACATCTTGAACTTTTGAGCTACTTCTTCAACTGTCTTATCCTTAAGCGCATAAAGCTCAAAAGCCTCGAATACCTTCGGATTGAATTCACGGCGGGCTTGTTCAAGACATCTGGTAAGCACCATCTTTCGCCATTGAGCATCCCAGGACTGTTTAATGCTGTGATCGTCTTTTACCAGGTCCCAGAACGACGTGCCGGTTGTTTTATCTGCCATCAACTGTTCCAAAGGCTGGTGGCCTCTTAAATTGAGTATCACACGCTTGGCCACTCCAAAGAGCCAATTACTGAGTCGGCCCTTTTCCGGATCATATTTTCCCTCCCTGAATAATTTAAAGAACTGTAACATTGTCTCCTGGGCGGCGTCTTCTGCATTAGTCGCTGATAGGCCGAGTTGTTTCGCAAACTTTACCACGACAGGACGGAAGTGGTCGCAGAATCTTTGCCATGCCTCTGTCTCGGGAGAGGAACTGAGTTCTTCTAAGACCTGTGTAGTCGTTATCCACTGCATCTTTTGCTTACTTCGATTAGTACATTTGTGATTAAAGTATAGCGGTTGGAAGGTGAACATGCAATGTTTCTGTTGCTAAGCATTTGGTACTGTAAAACCGCGCGATTAAAGGGCCGCTAATTTATAACCCACAGCCTTTCAATGTGTGCGACAGGTACAGAAAAGTGGTGAAAGGCGTTGGCCTTGCCGGGGCATAGCTCATCCGAAATGCTTGGGCCTCACTATCATCTTCATGATGAGGACAGTCAAAAAGACATTCTGGTACTGGCAAACTCAGGAATAATTGGGGGTGGTTTCAGTAGAAGAAATCTTACGCTTGAGTGCAATTTAAGGGCAACGGGGAAGTCATAAATCGAGAAAACTCTGCAAGTACCACAAGTAAAAGAGCTTGTAACAACCACGTCATAAATAACGGAGAGGGCGGGATTCGAACCCGCGGTAGGGACAAGCCCTACACAGCCTTTCCAAGGCTGCTCGATAAGCCACTCCGACACCTCTCCAAAGCAATTTACACTTACTTACTGTTTACTATTGCTATATGGTCCGAGTTTTCGTCCACTATAACAGCAAAAAACAAGATTTGCAATTGAAATCCGCCGCCCGGATGTGATTTGTCACCGCCGGATTTATTAAGAAAAAATGAACCGCTCGCCACTGATAATAGACTATGATAGATAGAATGGACAGGTCGGTAGACCAAATTGTTGATGAAATACTCGTGATGGATGCCCAGGACGGCAAAGCCAGGGCCATGGAAATGCTGGTAAGCCGCTGGCAGAAACGTCTATGGCAGCACGCCCTTCGATTGACCGCCGACGAACAGGCCGCATGGGACGTCACCCAGCAAAGCTGGCTCGGCATCATAAAGGGCCTGAGAAAACTGCACGAACCGGAAAGTTTCAGGGCATGGGCATACAAAATAACAACAAACAAATCAATCGACTGGATAAGAAAAAACAAAACCGTAAAACAAATCAGCATCGATGAAATCCGGGATCATCAACAAAAAGAAAAACAGGACACCGGCCTTAAAGAGCTGCTGCAGAAATTAGATTTCAAAAAAAGAGCGGTCATCAGCCTGTACTATTTTGAACAGCTTACCATCCCGGAGGTAAGCGCCGCCCTGAAAATTCCAAAGGGGACCGTCAAGTCACGGCTGGCAAAAGCAAGAAAAGAGCTAAAAGTGCTTTATAAAAAACATCTCGAATAAACTGAAGGAGAAAAACAATGAACGATGATCAAATCAAAAAAAATGTCGATGATCACAACGAATTAAAAGAAGACTCAATATGGTCGATGGCAAGGGACTTCTACGGCCCAAAGATGCGCTCTACTGCAACTCTCGTTTGGATATGCGCAATTATCTTCTTTGCCGCGGCCGCCTATTTCGGCGCCAAATTCCTTCAAACCGACCAGACAAAATCCCAGATAATGTATGCCGCACTCTTTGTCTGCTGCTTCAATGGCATTTGTCTGATGAAGGTTTTCGCATGGATGATGATCCAGAGACTGGCCATCAAGCGGGAAATCAAAAAATTGAAAATGTAATGGAAGGGACATATTCGAAAATCAACGTTTTAAGGAATAAAAAAATGAACGATGAACAGATAAGAAAAATAATCGACAGCCCCGAAGAATACGATGACTCAAAAGAAGAGTCCTACATCTCATATGCAAGGGACTTCTATAAGAACTCCCAGCGCTGGGCTATATTTCTCGTCTTCGCACATTTCTTCTTCTTTTTAGGTCTCGCTATTATCTGCGGTATCTTATTCATGGTATCCCAAACGACCAAATACCAGATTATGTATGCCGCTCTGTTCGTGGTCTTCCTCCTGATCGGCTATCTCATAAAGATTTTTGGTTGGGTATGGGGCAGCAGAAATATCATCAGCCGGGAGATAAAAAGGCTCGAACTCCGCCTTGCAGAATTAGCCGAATCTCTTGAGGAAAAAGCAGACAAGGGGTAAAACTGAGGCTTGTAAAGATTAACGACAAAGACAAGTGAGAGCCTATCAGATGCGCCGTCCATAGACGAATGGACCACATAACGATTTTTATTAGACTAAATTAAGGCCCAGGATCGTCACTGTAGTGGTTGAAGCTTCGACTCTATTAAAATTGAGAAATGGCATTGATGTTGAATGACAAGCGCTTGCTGAAACGGCTGCGTGCCGGAGACAAGGATGCTCTTCGCCGAATATACGAAAAGTACATAATAAAGGAAAGTAATGGAGATGCCGCTCATGAAAATCGCGAAGATGATGTTGGGAGTGTTGTCGGTTGCCACGCTGATCGTCCTCACGGGTTGCCGGACTATGCACGAGACGGTCGCCTTTAAGTTCACCGCCACAATCGTTCCTGCCGAAGAAGAGGATACCTATGTGGCCGAGGCAAAGGTGATTAAACTCAGTTCATCCGGCCCAAAGGAGCAGGAGACGCTTATCGCAAATCCTCGGCTCAAATTCTTGGTCAATGAGGAAGCTGAATTCATGATTTCGGATGAGCAGGAGCAAACCGGAATTTTTATGAAAGTGTTTGTTCCGGAGCGGCAGACCGGGCGTGCAGCCAGATGCTCTTTCCACATCAATGACAAAGGGCGGACGAGATACCTGAGCATCTTCGAGTTGACACTGCCGACGGATTAAGCTGCTATTGATGCTTGGTACGGCTTTTTGCCATTGATGAACAGGAAGGGACGCCGCGTTTCTGAACTGTTGTGGTTGAAGCTTCGACTTTATTAAAACAGAGAAATGGTATTGATATCGGAAGACCAGCGTTTGTTGAAACGGCTGCGTGCCGGAGACAAAGATGCACTGCGCCGAATATACGAAAAGTACATTGATGATCTGCTCAGGGTAGCACTGTCACTACTGTTCGACATCCAGG
>SMTZ1_10001247_pt1 | contig 28389 bp, 29 predicted proteins | sample DeeMarSWOR136_30_FD_25667 | JGI IMG/M metagenome (IMG submission 25667)
CAGCACTTCAACACCATCTGCCAGTTACTCTCGGCCGCCGGACAGACCGAAGAAAAAGACAACCATACACACACCTACTCAGGAATACTGCCCCGGCCTATCACGATTGCCCTCCTGATGGGTGCTACCCCAGCAACCCGGAAACGCGAGCTCCACCAGCAAATTCAGGATGGTGATATCAATATCGTTATCGGCACCCATGCCCTTATCCAGAAGGAAGTTGGATTCAAGCGCTTGGGGCTGGCCGTAATCGATGAACAGCACCGCTTCGGCGTTGTCCAGCGCTCTACCCTCCGCCAGAAGGGCTTCAACCCCCATGTCCTCGTAATGACGGCCACCCCCATCCCCCGAACACTGGCCCTGACCCTATATGGCGACTTGGACCTGTCGGTCATCGACGAGCTACCCCCGGGCAGGCAGGAAATCAAAACGAAGTGGCTCAGGCCATCGCAGCGCGAGAGTGCTTATGCCTTCCTCCGCCGCGAGATAGCTGACGGACGCCAGGCCTTCATCATCTGCCCGATTATTGAAGAATCGGAGGCAGTCCAGGCAAGGGCCGCCACCATTGAACACGAGCACCTCTCCCGTGAGGTATTCCCCGACCTCAGGCTGGGCCTGTTGCACGGTCGCCTCTCGGCGTCAGATAAAGAGAAAGTTATGCGCCGCTTCTACAACGGCGAACTCGGTATTCTGGTATCCACGGCGGTGGTGGAGGTCGGCATCGACGTCCCCAATGCCACCGTGATGATGGTGGAGAGCGCCGACCGCTTCGGGCTTTCCCAGCTTCATCAGTTCCGCGGTCGGGTGGGACGGGGTACGGAGCAGAGCTATTGCATGCTCATGGCGCAGGAACCATCCGAGGTCGCCCGGATGCGCCTCGATATTATCGAAAACACGCAGGACGGCTTTAAGCTCGCCGAGGAAGACCTAAAGCTGCGCGGGCCGGGTGAATTCTTCGGCACACGGCAGAGCGGTCTGCCCGACCTGCGTATGGCCAAGCTCTCAGATGTACCCTTGCTGGAGATGGCCCGCACCGAGGCACTGCAACTCTTCGAAGAAGACAAAGCCCTGGAGAAACCGGAGCACACCCTCCTTGTCAAAGAGATGACGCGGGTCTGGACAACCGAAGCCGAGGAGTGGAGCTAGAGGAAAACTTGAAGCCAATGTTGTAGAATTGAAAGAGGGCCAGTACTGTACACCCCCTAATCTGTACCGGGAGAGAACCAGAGATGAAAGTAGTCGCCATTAACTCAAGCCCCAACATGGACAAGGGTAATACCGCCGTCATCCTCAATCCCTTCATCGAAGGTATGAGGGAGGCCGGGGCGGAGGTGGAGGTCTTTTACACCAAGAAACTCAATATAAATCCCTGCCAGGGCGAGTTCAACTGCTGGTTCAAGACGCCGGGGGAATGCTTCCAGAAGGACGACATGCAGTGGTTCCTGCCTAAAATGAACGAGGCTAAAATCTGGGTTCTGGCTACGCCGCTATATGTCGACGGTATGACGGGGCCGATGAAGAACCTCATCGACCGCATCATTCCCAATGCTCGACCCTCCTTAGAACTGCGTGACGGACATATCCGTCACCCGGGACGAGGACAGAGTCGGGCATCCAGGATGGTATTGGTCTCGAACTGTGGTTTCTGGGAGAAGGACAATTTCGATGCCCTGCTGGTGCATGTTCAGGCAATCTGCAGGAACACAAGAATGAGGTTCATGGGAGCACTACTGCGGCCTCACGGCCCCGCCCTAAAGCGGATGCTCCAAATCCCAGGTCTGGTCGATGATGTCATCGAAGCCGCCCGTGATGCCGGCCGACAACTAATCCGGGACGACCAGATATCACAGAAGACACTTGATATCGTGAGCCGTGACCTGATGTCAGTGGAGGACTATCTGAAAAGGAGCAGCCAGGGTTCTAGGCAGCAACCAGACGCGGCTGAAGATAACTAGATAGTCTTGCAACTGACTCTACAACCAATCGCTAGCCCAGTGATTTCATGCCCTCACTTTATCACCATCGTTATGCTATAATTCAAACGTACTGGAGCTCCCGACCAGGAGATAGATGTTTAAAGAGATGCTGATAGACCTGCTGACACACGCGACGGCACAGGCCCAGCAATCAGGCAAGCTGCCCCCGGTAACCCTGCCGCCGGTAACCATCGAGCGACCACAGAACCCCGAGCATGGCGACTACGCCTCCAGTCTACCTCTGAAACTGGCACGCTCCGCCGGTATCAACCCCTTGGAGATTGCCCGGGAACTGGTCAGCCTGATACCCCCCGCCGCAGAAATCAAAAGCATTGTGGCCGCCCCACCCGGATTTATCAATTTCACCCTCACGGATGACTGGTTGGCACAGCAGTTGGAATCTATCCTCAAGGCCGAAGAGGCCTTCGGCAATATTGACCTCGGTCACGGTAGCCGGGTGCAGGTAGAGTTCGTCAGCAGTAACCCCACCGGCCCCCTCCACGTAGCGTACGGTCGCGCCGCTGTCCTCGGTAGCACCCTGTCCAACGTCCTCGCCGCTGCCGGTTTCGATGTGCAGAGGGAATACTACTTCAATGATGCCGGCAACCAGATGGATATTTTCGGCCGCTCCCTTTATGCCCGTTATCGGCAATGCCTGGGTGACGCCGACGCTGAAGTGCTCTCCGACGGCTATCACGGCCACTACATGGTTGACCTCGCGCAGGCCATTATCAATGAGCAGGGAGAGCGGTTCCTGGCCATACCGGAGTCCGAAGCAGCGCTACAGGTAGGCAAGCTTGGCGCTGAGCGTCTGATGGCCCAGATTAAGGGAGAGCTTGACCTGTTACGAATTGAGTTCGATGGTTGGTTCACTGAGCAGAGCCTCTACGACAACGGCCAGTTCGACAAAGTGATGGAGATTCTGCGTAAGGGAGGACACCTCGTTGAGAAGGAAGGTGCCACCTGGTTTACTGCCACCGCTCTCGGTGAAGACAAGGACGAGGTCGTGGTACGCAGCAACGGCGTGCCTACCTACCTGGCCACCGATATCGCCTACCACTACAACAAGTTCCTCGAACGCGAGTTCGACCGGGTAATCGACATCTGGGGCGCCGACCACCAGGGGCACGTTGCCGGTCTCAGAGCAGCCGTCGGTGTCCTCGGTGTTGACCTGGAGCGGCTGGTCCTGATAGTCCACCAGCTAGTCACCGTGCACCGCGGAGATGAGGTAGTTCGCATCTCTACGCGCAGCGGGGACATCATCATGCTCAGCGACGTCATCGACGAAGTGGGAGTAGACGCCTGCCGGTATTTCTTCCTGTCCCGCTCCGCCAATAGCCAGATGGACTTCGACCTGGAGCTGGCCAAGAAAGAGGCCCCCGATAATCCGGTCTACTACGTCCAGTACGCACACGCCCGCATTGCCAGCATCCTGCGCGTCGCCAAAGAACGGGGAATAACCTACGCTGACGGAGATGTCTCACTGCTCACCAGTGAACCCGAGCTTACTCTCATCCGCAAGCTGCTGCTCCTGCCGGAGATGGTCGAGGTAGTTGTCCAAACGTTGGAGCCCCACCACCTCACCTACTACGCCCAAGACCTGGCCACCACCTTCCATAGCTTCTACAAGCTGTGCCGCGTTATCTCCGATGACCAAGCGCTATCCAAAGCCCGACTAAAGCTGGTGGAGGCCACCAAGATTGTGCTCGCCCGAACCCTTCACCTCATGGGAATGACAGCGCCTGACCGGATGTGATAAAATTGCAGGTCACGAGTCACTCGTGCTTCGTGTATTCGCTTCTTAGTATCCTGTAAACTTCCACGTCGTCGTAGTTTCCCCATTTCTTGGAGTGCTGTCTCAGGTACCCCTCGTGTTTCATTCCTAACTTCTGCATAACACGTCCTGAGGCAGGATTACGTGTGATATGATTAGCCGTGATGCGGTTTAATCCAAGCACCTCAAATCCATATTGGATGACAGCTTGAGCTGCCTCTGTACAATAGCCTTGATTCCAGTAAGGTTTTCCAATCCAATAACCCAAATCTGCTCTGTCGAATTCTTTGGCTATGTGGAGACCGATAGACCCAATTAGGTAGCCTTGCTTACCGTGCGTTATGGCGAAAGGAACCGCCTCCCCCTTATCAAACCGTTCTTGGTGTGTACTTATCCATTGTTCTGCCATTCCATCCTCATAAGGATGGGGTATGGTTATGGTCGTTGAGGCGATATCACGGTCACCAACCAGCCGCTGCACTTCTGGTGCGTCATCCAGAGTGAATGGTCTAAGTCTTAGGCGCTCTGTTTCTATTTTAGGACGTTTTTTCTCGTTCATGATCTGCAAAGTCATATATTACATCTAATAATAAGCATTTCACAACCAACTACATTATCAGGTCTCTATTTACTCAAGCTCGGCTTCCAGTTTCAAGCACCGCTGATTGAGTTCGTGCCATATCGGCTCATTTCCAATTACAGGCTGTGAGACATCAAGCATATGCGCATCTCGGTAACCCAGAACTCAGACCAGTTTTTGGCAACGACTGGGTCCACCACGTAAAAACTGTTCTCTAGCTTATCGGCTGCCTTCACAATGAGTGCGTCCCTGCCATACCTCAGGCACCGCTGCAGACACTCCTCGCCCTGAGCGGCCCTATCGCCAACAGTATAATCAAAGGTATTCGCCTGCACCAGCTGGGCCACCTTTTCCCCAAACCGCTCTTTAATCTCATCAATACTGGTATCTGAGTCTTCTATGATGTCGTGCAGGATAGCGGCTTTGACAATATCAGGCTCGTAGCTGTAACTATACAAATACATTCCCATACGGATACTGTGCAAAACGACCGGCTTAGGATTGTGCCCCGATTCCAGCATTCGGGTCACGAAGAATATAACCGCCTCTTCAATCTCCTGCGCGTCTTCCGGGTTCTTTTCCGGCAAAACAATTCCCCTTTTCGGTTCCTGTTATAAGCGGTCACGTGCCATTGCCTTGATAAAGATTAGTGCTTCTTGACATGATACAGGTATCGTTTCATTGAAGATACATCCGGATTATAAGGCTCCGGGCTGGCAATGGACTCTGCCATCAGGTTCTCCCAAATGAAAGTATTTCCCTCGTCCGCGAACGCCTTCCGCATCTCGCTGACAACTCTGTGCTTCAACTGTTGATGTTCCCAGTTTTGTTTGCTAATGTCATAGGCATCGTAGGACAAGCCGTTCTCTTTTAAGGGTATAGACAGGTCGCTACCATCCAGACTGAGATAAAATACTGCCATCTCCCCTGTTGGCTTAAGCAGTCGTTTCCAGGAGGCCAAGACAGTTTTCGGCTCATCAAAATATATAGAGTCAATCGAGAGAATAACGTCGAAAGATTCGTCCTTACAATCCAGCGCCTCAATGTTGCTAACTTTGAAATGCAACCGATTCCTTTTACCTTCTGTTCGCTTCAGAGCCTGGTCAATAGCCTCAGCAATATAGTCGACACCGGTCACCGAGGCTTGAGTCAAGTCGGATATGTATTCGGCCATCTTTCCGTTACCACACCCAATATCGAGCACATGTGACGTCTCATCAGGTCTAATTATCTCGAGCATCCTGTGTATCTGATTGATGTCACTGAAACCGTGCTGCCCCAGGTCCTTACCAAAAACAAGCCTACAGTATTCCGAATAAGCCTGGCTGTGCTCAATTGCTGTGTAAAAGTCCTTGTACCAGTACCAGATTGGTGGCCGATGCCTTCTGACATCACCAGCGATAACCTTAACTGCACGAGTTAAAAGCCACTCGTCGTTTTCTTTACGCAAGAGCCCTTTTCTTGCCAAGGTCTCGAAAGCCGTTGATAAGTCAAGAGCAAAGCGTCTGAAGTATGTTTGGGCTTCTTCCATGCTTTTGGGGTAAAATCTGTAGAAGTTGTTATTTGCGGTTTCCACTGGCCCGGTTAGTTCAGCCAGTACTATCAAGGCCTGGATTTCATCTTCCCGGTAGCTTTCTATCATCTTTATGTCAATTTTATCCTCACCACCCCCCCGGTGCATCCGGACTCCAGCTAATGCCGAGCAGGCTGTCCCCACGGTCACGTTTTACATTTTCGAAGGGCAGCCACTCTTTCTCGGTGACCTCCTGCTCGATAATTGGGTAGCCAATGGGGACTCCCTCGCCAACAACCACCATCGTCTCCGGGTCGAGATTGACCCCGTATAGCTCGGCCACTCTCAGCCCGACCTCTTTCTGCCAGTCGGTCAGGGGCACACCATATTTCGGGATGACCCACGGGGACTGGTTCATGATACGAAAGCTGGCCGGGTGTGCCATTCGGCCACATACCAGGATACGAGTTCCAGACCGTGAAATACCGCTGGCACTCGTCGCCAGGCCTTCCAATTTCCTGAATAGCCCCATACGACGATAGTCCGGAGAAACACAGCAAATACCAGCCAAGGTAACAATTTGCGGCTCAGTCATACGCGGAAGGTCAGTTTCAACCGTATCCGCCACGGCAAACCCCACCGGCGTCTTCCCAAAAGTCGCTATAGCAATATACCTTAATCTCGAAAAGGACTTTTCCAGATATGCGTGGTTGGCCTGACTATACGACTGGTCAAAGAGTTGATACAACACGTCAAGGTCACCTTTCGTCAGGGCCTCTGTCTGGATAACCCGTGTTTCAATATTATCAATACCGGGCCTATCTATAGACATCGAACCTCTCCCGCTCACTTAGCCGGATGAGATAACATTATACATCCGCAGCACGATTGCTCGTGATTCTTCGTTATTCAGAATGGGCATCCTCAGTGGGCTCTTCAAGTGCTCGGAATCCCAAATCAACTCTTATCTCATGACCATCTGCTAAGGCTGGCAAGCATTCTTGAGCAAACCAGCCGATTTCCAGCGTCTCAACTGATGTTTCTTCTTTTCCGCCGACAACCTCACCAGCGAATAGAATATGAGTCACCTCCCAGCCACGGTTCATGTTCGTTATGTCATCATATCAAAGTGAACTGAATACGCCGAGCAGTCTGGTAATACGAATCAGAAGCCCTGTTTCTTCTTCAAACTCACGACGGGCGCATTCTTCCGGAGTCTCACCAAGATCCTGTGCCCCACCCGGAAGCGCCCACAGTCCATTATCAGACCGGCGTATCAGACAGACCTCTTTTTTGCCGTTCACCACGAATGTGTCCGCTCCGACAATTGGTGTAACTGGCGCAGGCATTACGCTACTCACAGAAGTTTTTCCATACTATTGCACTAATTAGCGGAATTGTATTGCTCCAACAGAGACTTGTCAATGCAAATTCAAATGAAATGTCACCACTACTACAACCCCTGCTCCTTGTAGCGCTTAACCAGCTCTGAGTAACCGCCACGCCCGCTCCGTCTCCGCTCCCATCGCTCTGTCGGCACTTGTCCTTTTATTTCAGCCGGTACGCCCACCACGAAAGAATTGTCCGGTATCTCCATCCCCTGACTCACCACACATCCCGCCCCGATTATGCAGAAGCTACCAATCACAGCGTTGTCCAGGAGCGTGGCGTTGTTTCCAATAAGGCAGTTATTGCCTACCCTGGAACAATGTACTACGACGCTGTGCCCAATGGTCACGTTATCGCCAATTTCCACCGGCCCTCCGGAGTGTATCACCGAGTTATCTTCCACCATTGTGTTACGGCCAATCTTGATGCTCGTGAAGTCGCCCCGTATCACTGCACCGGGAAATACCCCGGAATCCTCGCCAATTTCGACATCACCGATAACATAGGCGGCCTCGCTAACAAAGGCCGACTCAGCAATAACTGGTGTCTTACCCCCAAAACTTCTAATCATGTCTCCCCTCCAACCGCCTATACTAGCTTCTGGGGCCTTTACCAGTCAAACCACCCTTCATTGCGAGGAGCCACGCGACGAAGCAATCTCCAGTTCAGAGGCTGCCTTGAGGGTGCGGCTGCTTTGTGTTACACTTTTCAGCGAGGTGTACCACATGAGAAGACGCGTCTTTTCCGGTGCTCGGCCCACCGCCCGGCAGCACATCGGCAACTACCTCGGGGCAATCCAGAACTACGTTGCCCTTCAGGACGAATACGACTGCATCTACTGCGTGGTCGATATTCATGCCCTGACCTCAATGGAGGATACCAGCCAGCTCCAGGAATACATCCGGGAGATAGTGATTGACTGGCTGGCAGCGGGCATGGACCCGGAGAGAAGCATCATCTTTGTCCAGTCCCATGTACCGGAGGTGATGGAGCTGCACACCCTGCTCAGCATGGTAACCCCGCTGAGCTGGCTGATGCGTGTCCCCACCTTCAAAGAAAAGGTAAAACAGCAGCCGGAGAATGTGAACTGCGGGCTGGTCGGTTACCCGGTCCTGCAGACAGCCGACATCACCCTCTATAAGGGCGAGGTAGTACCGATTGGTGAAGACCAGCTACCCCATCTGGAACTGGCCCGGGAGATTGTCCGCCGTTTCAACAATCAGTTCGGTAATACCCTTATTGAGCCAGTCGCCAAGCTCACCTCATTCCCACGCATTGTCGGACTGGACGGCAGTGATAAGATGGGTAAATCAACCGGCAACGCCATTGAACTGGCAGCCACCCCCCAGGAAACAGAGGAGAAAATAATGACTGCGGTCACCGACCCCGCCCGCCGCTACCGGAACGACCCCGGCCACCCCGAAGTATGCAACGTTTACTCCCTACACAGCTACTTCAGCGAAGCACAACTGGCCGAGATTTATAAACAGTGCCGCTCCGCCGAAATCGGGTGTGTCGACTGTAAAAAGCTACTGGCCGAACACCTCAATGCCAGCCTTCAGGATCTGCGTGAGAAGAGGGCGGAACTGGCCGCCAAGCCACAGCACATAGCCGAAGTGCTCGCTGACGGCGCTCAGCGTGCCCGGGTTATTGCCCAGGAGACCCTTAGCAAAGTCAAGCAAAATATGAAACTTATCTAACTTTCATCCGAAACCGATGGGGAAAGAAGGTGGTCTGGAATGTCATCGACAGAAGACCTGATTGAACAATACAAACAGAAACGACAGAAGATAATGGAGATGGGCGGTACTGCCGCTATCGAGAAGCGCCACGAAGGAGGACAGCTTTCCGCACGGGAAAGAATCGATTACCTCTTTGACCCCGGCACGTTTACGGAAATTGGTCTTTTCGCCAAACACCGCACGACTGCTTTCGGGCTGGACAAGCGGGAAATTCCCGCCGATGGCATTATTACTGGCTTCGGTAAGGTGAACGGTAGGTATGTGGTCGCCATGGCCGAGGACTACACCTCCATGGCCGGGACATTTGGTGAGCAGCATGGCCGTAAGCTCTCCAATGCCCTCAACCTTGCCCGGGACAAAGGCTGGCCGTTTATCGGCATGAACGACTCCGGAGGCGCCCGTCTCCAGGAAGGGATAGACACACTGGAAGGCTACGGCTGGACCTTCAGGTCGCAAATCCTGGCTTCAGGAGTGGTGCCGCAAATCGCCCTGCTGATGGGCCCCTGCCTCGGGGGGCAGGCCTATCATCCCGTAATGCAGGACTTCCTTATCCAGTGCAAAGATACCGGCTTCATGGGTATCGCCGGTTCCGCCTTTGTCGAGACCCAGCTCGGCGAAAAGATTACACTCGAAGAGCTTTCCGGCTACAAGGCCCACGCCATGAAGTCCGGGTGCACGCACTTCGTGGTCGACGATGACAAAGCTGCCATCGACAAAGCTAAAGAATTGCTGTCCTTCTTCCCGTCCAACAACCGGGAAATGCCACCACGTCTCAAGACCGATGACGACCCCGAGCGGGAGATACCGGAGTTGAATACCATCATCCCCGACCAGCCAACCCGCCCCTATGACATGATGAAGGTTATCAGGGCAATTGTTGATGACGGCCAATTCTGCGAATCGCACGCCCTCCACGCCCGGAGCGTCATAACCGGCTTTGTCCGCTTCAACGGGCGACCGGTGGGCATCTTCGCCAACCAGCCGATGCACGCCGCCGGGGTGATTAACATCGACGCCGCCGATAAAGCCGCCCGGTTCATCCGGTTCTGCGACCTCTTCAATATCCCGATGGTTACCCTGGGAGACTGCCCCGGCTATATGATTGGCTCCGAGCAGGACTGGAAGGGCATCCTACGCCACGGCTCGAAGCTGCTCTTCGCCTGGGCCGAAGCGACCATACCCCTTATCTCGATAATGGTCAGGAAGTCTTACGCCGGAGCGCACTACGGGATGCTGGACAAGAGCATCGGCGCCGATTTGGTCTATGCCTGGCCGACCGCCCGCGTCACCATCGTCGGTGCCGACACCGCCGCCAGTGTCATCTTTGCACGGGAGATAAGAGAGTCGAACAACCCCGATGAGACCCGCAATCAGAGGATACAGGAGTTCAGTGAGCTTTATGAGAATCCCTATCACGGGGCTGAGCGGGGCTACATCGACGATATCATTATGCCGAGCGACACCAGGAAAGTAATAAACCGTTCCCTGGATATTCTCGAAGACAAGAATCGGGATAACAAGGCCTACAACGCCAAGACGTGGAAGAAGTTCGCTAACATTAATCTGTGAGGTGGGAGAGAATGGAGATAATCCCAGCGATTGATCTCCGGGGTGGCCGCTGTGTCCGCCTTTATCAGGGCGACTATAACCGGGAAATAAGGTTCTCTGACGACCCATTACAGGTAGCCCTCAAGTGGCAATCTCAGAGCGCACCCCGCCTCCACATCATCGACCTTGATGGTGCTGCCAGTGGCGAACCACAGAACCTGGAGGTTGCCCAGCAGATAGCCGCTGCTACCCTGCTGCCGACGCAGCTCGGCGGGGGAATACGCACGCTGGAGACCATCAAAGAGGTGCTCACCGCCGGGATTGAGCGCGTTATCCTGACCACGGCTGCGGTTGAAGACCCGGACATGCTTAAACAGGCCTGTCGTAAATACGGGGACTACGTAATTATAAGCATTGATGCCCGCGAAGGGCTGGTGGCCACACATGGCTGGCAGCAGGATACGGGAATCAGAGCCGTCGACTTTGCCCGGTCAATGTCTCAACTGGGCGTACAGCGTCTGATATATACCGATATCATTCGCGACGGCACCCTCACCGAGCCGAACTTCACCGCCATTGTAGAACTGGTCAATGTCACCGGGCTACCCGTCATCGCTGCCGGCGGTATTTCCTCGATACTCCACCTCAAGATGCTGAAGCAGCTCGGCGTCGAGGGAGCCATACTTGGCCGGGCACTCTACTCCGAGGACATCAGTCTCCAGGAGGCCATCGAGACCGTCGGCTGAGCAATTATCAGCTCAAAACGATGAAATAGCCTGCTGCTAATTTGGATGAAGTGAATCGTTGTATTTATCGTCAGCATCCGCCTAGGGCACTTCCCCTGCTCACCTACCGGTTGCAGATTTAAGTATCTTAACGTATTATTCTAATGCCACTTATTAATAAAGTACTGCCATGCTACAAAAGGACATGTCAGTGAATAAGAATGAAGAGATTATTTCTGAAATACGCAGAATTTCCACAAAATTAAGCTCATCACAACTCACACGCAAAGACTTTTCACAGAATAGCCAAATAAGCATAGCCACAGTCATTACGGTGTTTGATTCGTGGAATCGGGCTGTAGAAGCTGCCGGTTTGGTACCAATACAAAACTTCATACCAGAACACAAGGAGATTCCTGATGAGGATTTAATGGCAGAAGTAATTCGCCTCACTAAAGAACTCCGAAAGCGACCATCAGATAGAGAAATGCAGGCTTTTGGCAATTCTAGCCCTAAACCCTATGCAAAAAGGTGGGGAACATTCGCAAAGGGTCGTGAGTTGGCATATCAGAAATTCGGGTTCCCAGATTTCGGCGATGCTGATACTGAAGCGGGTATCGACCAGCCGATTACTCAACTACAAAAAGGCCTGATACCTGAAATTATCAAGCCGAAGGAGTTACATCGACGAAAGAAGGTACAATTTGGTGAACCCATTGACTTTCGCGGTCTCAGATTTGCTCCCATCAATGAACAAGGGGTTGTATATCTCTTTGGCATGGTAAGCAGAGAACTGGGATTCCTAATTGAATCAATCCGTACTGAATATCCTGATTGTGAAGGCAAAAGATGTATAGACAAGAGTGAAAATCGTTGGGAGCGTGTACTAATAGAGTTCGAGTATAGAAGCAGCCAATTCAAAGAGCATGGTCATTCACAAGACCAATGTGATTTGATTGTCTGTTGGATACATGACTGGAAAGATTGTCCTTTAGAAGTCTTAGAGTTGAAGTCAACTATTAGTTATTTGTGATTAGCGAGATGTTTAAGGGGGGTGAGGTAGATAGACATCGAATTCGATGAAAAGGGGCTTGTCCCCGCTATAATTCAGGATGCCGACACCGGTGAGGTATTGATGCTGGGTTTCATGAACGAGGAAGCCCTGAGCGAGACCCTCTCCGGCGAAGACGTCTGGTTCTACAGCCGCAGTCGGCAGGAGATGTGGCACAAGGGGTCGACCTCAGGCAACTACCTCAAGGTGCAGTCTGTCTGGAAGAACTGCGAGGACAATAGTATCCTTGTAAAAGCACACCCCATGGGTCCCACGTGCCACACCGGCAATGTGACCTGCTTTTTTACAGAACTCCCCAGGCAGAGCCCTAAGTAGCGGCTTCAGCGGGTGTTTCCTCAGCCTGCTCCGCCTCTATCACCCTGTTCAGCGCTGCTATTGCCACCTCAATCTGGTCGTCATCAGGCTCGCGGGTAGTCATCGACTGCAGCCACAGCCCCGGAGCCAGGACCGCCCTTACCAGACGATTCCCGGAGTGTCTGCCACCGAAGTATATTACCTCATAGCCTAACGCCGCTATCACCGGCACAAGAACGATTCGCGATAGCAACATCATCCAGAATGTTGGCTCAGCTATCCCTACCAGAGAAAAGACAATGATAGCTAACACCAGCACCATAAACATAAAGCTACTACCGCAACGGACATGGGCCTTGCTGTACTCCTTCACCGCCTCCACTTCCAGAGGTACGCCGCCTTCATAGGCGTTTACCGTCTTATGTTCGGCACCGTGATAGGCGAAGACTCGCTTGATATCGGGCAGCAGTGAAATCAACTTGAGGTAGGCGATAAATATAGCCAGCCGGATGACGCCTTCTATCACGTGGAAAAGTACGTTCGACTCTACCTTAATCCGGTCGGTTATAAAAAGAGGGGCAACAAAAAATATGGCAACAGCAGCCACCAGAGAAAAAGCCAATATTACCCAGATAAACCAGCCTTCAACCTTTTCCCCCTCCTCTTCCAGCGAAACATTGGCCGAGTATATCAGTGTTTTGACACCGAGTACCAGCGTCTCAATCAGGACAATAATGCCCCGCAACAGAGGCACTGACCGTAGTCGGCCGGTGTAAAGTGAAGGCAGCGGTTGCGTGTTCTCTGTCAGCTCACCATCGGGACGACGCACCACGGTGGCCACATGTTTCTGACCCCGCATCATCACTCCCTCGATGACCGCCTGCCCCCCGTAGTAGAATTCCGCCATCATCAACCTGCCATTTCCCAGCAAACAAAAAGGAGCGGCCTATCCTAGCCGCTCCCACACCATCACTGTCATGAATCTAGCTCTGCCTGCCATAGCGTCGCCGAAAGCGCTCAACGCGTCCCGCAGTATCAACCACCCTCTGCTCACCAGTGAAGAACGGGTGGCACTTGCTGCACAGCTCCACCTTTATCTCCTTCTTGGTAGAGCCAAGCGTGAAGGTATTGCCACACGAGCAGGTCGCCTTCGCATCGGGATAATAAGTAGGATGAATGTCTTTTTTCATGATATTACACACGTCTTACAGGCCCTAGCCTGCGTAGACGCTGACCTTCCTTCGATTATTGGTGGTCGGTTCGTATTTAACGATACCATCAATGAGGGCAAAGAGGGTATAGTCCCGGCCAACGCCAACATTATTGCCGGGATGAATCCGCGTACCGCGTTGTCGAACCAGTATCGTCCCGGCACGGACATTCTGTCCGGCGTAGCGCTTGACACCAAGCCTCTTCCCCTGGCTATCACGACCGTTCTTGGTGCGGCCACCACCCTTCTTATGCGCCATCTTCGCTTTCCTCTTTCTTGCGACGAGTTCTCTTCCTGGCAGGCTTCTCGGGTGCAATCCCCGGTGCCACTATCTCATCGATAGACAGTCTGGTATATGCCTGCCGGTGCCCCGTCTTGCGGCGATAGCGAACCTTGGGTTTGTATTTGAAGACGATTATCTTCGGGGCCCTGCCATCACCCTTCGAAGTGGCGACAACCTTCGCCCCCTCGACAGTAGGCATACCCACGGCTACCTTATCACCTTCACCGACAACCAGCACCCGGTCCAGCTCGACAGTAGCACCCTCGGCCACCTCAAGTCGGTCAACATCCAGCACCTGGCCCTGGGTCACCCGGTATTGCTTGCCTCCAGTCTCAACTATCGCGTAAATCTTCTTACCTCCACCAAACATTCATTGTACCAATTGTCAGTGTGAGCGTCAAGCGTGTGAGCCTGCCCCCTGTTCAGTGGTGCTGGCCCCATCCCCTGCCCGCCGTCCCTTCGGGACTATGGCAGGCGGGCCTTGTTCCCCTTCCCCTCTGGGGAAGGGGAAGATAAATAAAAGAGGGGCTGCGCCCCTCTTAGACACCCCATCACAGTGTTTGGAAACCACTCCAATAATGTGCTTGAGGAATTTTCAAATATCATAAATCTCGCTTTGAACAAACATCGGTATGTTTGTCCAGCCATGCGTATAGCTATTTAATACTGTTTGAATTTTCATGTGTACATTATCAATAATAATATGAGTGACAATTTGAAAAGGGCACCTTTCAAGGAATATAAGAGACGCTGGTAATGTGTAATGAGAGCTGAGAAAGAAAATCCCGAACAAAAGTATAATGATTTTTGGGATTGGTTATTTAATTATAAGGAGCATTTCATTTTTGTAATCATTTTAGCAATAGGCTATTTTTACTATCTGAACACCACTGAGGAGATATAAAAAGACAATCTCCAGCTATGCTTGCTTCGAACAGAGAGATTGTAATCCTGTCAAACATCGGGATTTGACATACACTAGGAATAAGAAACGCCTTTTCTCATTTGAATTAAATGTCACAAAATGAGTACAAGTTACATGAGTTTATGAAGATCTGGAATTAACTTAGCCCACTATTATCTCGAACTCATTGTTCTTTAATGCCAGAAGAAGAGCATCTGCCATATCAGACGGAGGTATACCTCCAGAAATAACGTCAGGCTCTCTCCCTAGAGACGTTGCCACTCTTGGGGGTACTACTTCAAATACTTCTATCCGAGTGTCCCTTAATTGTTCTCTTAGGGATTCAGTAAAAGAATGAATTCCTGCTTTGGTAGCGCAGTATATCGGCATTCGTGCGATTGCCCTGAATCGTAAACCAGATGAAACATTTATAACAGCTGCTTCTTCTTGTGTCAGTAAAAGAGGCATAAACTGGGCAGTCAGATAAATCGGAGCAGCGAAATTAGTTTCAATTTCACTATCACCAGATATGAGAGCATTGATTCCTTCTTTAAATTCTATTGCTCTTTGCACTCCTGCATTATTAACGAGGATATTTAGATCTGGGTATTCTTCCTTTATCCACTCATACAGGGTTTCTCGGTCAGAATGACTGGAAACATCACATACCCGAGTATTTATTTGAGGAAACTTAATTTGGGCTTCTTTTAGCTTTTCTTCCCTTCGGCCACATATGATCACTCTATTACCATGTTCAACAAACTTTGCAGTAAATGCAAGTCCGATACCGGTAGCACCTCCAGTAATCAGTATTGTATTCCCATTCGTTTTCACATCTTCTCCTTTCATCAACGTGAGATTTCTTTCGACGTATTATAAAAAATGGTTAGATATATGTATATAACTTTCAAGGCAAAAGAGCTAGTTGTCCCAAAAGTCAACCAGAAACCGGGAGTTTTAAGGTAAAGCCCCCAGAGGGGAAGGGGGAAGAGATGATAAGAGGGGCTGCGCCCCTCTTTGACTCCCCAAGTCCACAGTGATATTCTGTGCACATGAACTGAAAAGAAATTACCAAAAGGTTCTTAGCACTAAGGATTCGTGTTTTCTAGAACACCCGTTACAAGGTTGAGTCGACGATAGAAGCGGTTACGGGCTTCACCCCTGGAATTGTATGTATGGCAAATGCCTTCGTTTTTTGGATTCACAAGATAGACAAGTGAGTTCTGCTCACAGTTAACATACACTTCCTCTAGTTCAAAGAGATTCCCCGAGGTCTCTCCCTTGACCCACAACTCGTTTCTGGATGTACTCCAGAATGTCACGATACGGGTCTGGATACTCTTTTCGAACGCCTCTTTGTTAGTGTAGGCAATGAGTATCACTTCTTTTGTACTGGCATTCTGAACAGCCACCGGGATTACACCTGGATTCTCTGCTACTACCTGTTGCATCTTCTGAAAATCCAGTCGGAGTTCTTTTCCCTCCTCAAGTTCCTGTACAGATATTGCGTCGTCCTTCATTCTTCTTTCCTGAAAACCTTCTATCGAATATTAGCGAAATCAGCTTACAGCATGAAGCCATTAGTCATCCGAATGCTTTAATCCCTCCCACAACTTCACCACCTTCGCCCGCAGCTCATCGAGGCTGCCGTCGTTGTTGATGACCACGCTTGCATGTTTCATCCGTTCTTCGTTGGACAACTGAGAGCGAATACGCGACCGGATTTGCTCTTCGGGCAACCCAGTCCGTTCCCTGGCCCTCTGCACGACGATTGGCTCTGAGGCAACTGTGAGCCAGACCTCGTCGACCAGTGGTGTCCAGTTGGCCTCTATCAAAATGGCAGCATCCACTACCACCACCTCCACGCCCTGCCGACGGTAATCCTCAATCTGTTCTGCCATCATGTCATACATCCGGGGATGCACTATCCGGTTCAGGCGTGTCAGTGCTTCAGGCTCACCGAAAACGATTGCGCCCAGCTTCTTGCGGTCGATACTCCCATCAGCAGCCACAACCTCCTGCCCGAAGGCAGCCACCACGTCCTTCCAGGTCTCTGTCCCTGGCTGATAGGCCTGGTGCCCCACCGTATCTGCGTCCAACACCACCGCCCCCAGCTCAGCCAGAATCTGGGAGACGGTACTCTTGCCGCTGCCGATACCGCCGGTTAATCCAATTACCTTCATGGATCGCAAACCTCACGATTGAAAAATCAGAGTCTTTTTCATAACAGGTGAACTCAATATACCACAGAATCCTTCTTCCTGACTAACGGCCAACACCTGAGCCTGGTAATATCGACTAGCACAGCAGTATACTCGAGCGATTCATGTCCTGCGTTGACAATTGAATGCGAATGGACTAAACTTGCCAACCGGTAAATCAAGCAGCCTTAAGAAACAATTTGATTCAACTGCACAAACAGGCAATCATCTTAGCGAGGAGCCAAGATAGGAGGCAGATAGTGATAAGAAAATGTTTTCGGATGTTATTCAGCTCTTGTCTGGTGCTGGTGCTGTTATGTACTGTAGTGGCATGCGACAGCGGACTGGCACCGGGGGAAGAGCTGCCCTCGGCTGAAGAGATTATTGAAGGTGTCATTGAAGCCCAGGCGAATCTAACCACCGGTCGGCAGGACTTCGATATGGACATGACCATGAACATCGCCTACAGTGGAATGACAGGTAAAGTCACCATGTCCATGAGTGGTGAGATAGCTGCAGACTTTTCGAACCGAGAGCTGGAGGCAGAAATGAGCATGAGCCAGAAAGTGAGTGCGGAGGGACAGACACAATCGATAAAGGGTGATATCCTCATGTACATCATCGACGACACGGAATACACGAAAATGGACATGCCCGGGGAATACTCGGGATGGCAGAAATACACACTATCTACCTTCGAATTAGATGAGATATGGGAGGCAGCAAACTATATCAGTGCCTATGCTGACTTACTGGAGGACTCGGATATTACCGTTCGCAAGGTGCAAACAGTGAACGGCGTCCGGTGCTATGTTGTTGACGTACAGCCCACTATGTCTGGTCTGGCGAATTTGATAGAGCAGCAGGAGCTTGCCGCGGACACTGGTCTCCCCTTCGACTACTCGGACATGTTTAAGTCTTTTTTCGTAAGGTACTGGATTGCCAAGGACAGCTACGATATCATTAGAGCTACTGTCGAGGCAACTCTGGAACTCGAAGAAGCAGGCTATGACATTTCGGGAAGCATGCAAATGACTGCCAACGGCTGGGACTATGGTGAGCCAATCTCTATTGATGTGCCTGCCGCTGCCCTGAATGCAGACTAAACCGCTAAGTCAGTTACAATATTCAGAAATAATAAAAGGGCTTTATCCCGTTTAAGCAACGCAGATACGGGGGTGGTGAGTAATTACTATTCAGGCATTGAACCAGCACGGTATGAAAGCCAAGAGCTAATCGTTCAGACCTCCCGTGCAAGGACAAGTGCCCATACCGAGATTGCTCCAGATGCTTTCAACGATGCTGCACAGGCATCCAGTGTTGCCCCGGACGTGGCGACATCGTCAATTAACAGCACCTGCTTATCCCGAAGGCAGGCGTCACGACAGGAAAATATGCCGACAACGTTGTCCCGCCGTTCCTCTACGGTTGATGTTCTCGCCTGGGGTGGGGTATTCGTCTGTCTGATGAGACAATTATCAACCAGCGGCAGTCCACTCAACTTGCCCAGTCCCTTGGCTAACAGAAGTGACTGATTATAGCCACGCTCCCGGAGTCTTTTCCGGTGTAGTGGTACCGGTACCAGGACATCAACCGGTATGGTGAGAGTTCTCAAGTAATCATCCAGCAGTTCAGCGAGAGATGAAACTATAGCACGCAGGTTCCGGTACTTCAGCTGATGCACTGCCTCACGTATCACCCCCTCAAATCGGAACGGTGAGCGAATTCCATCAATCGTAGCCGACCACTCCACACAGCCGGGACATAGTTGCTCACTGGACTGGGGCTTACCGCATCTGGGACAAATTGGGGGATTAATCCGGGGCAAAGAACGCCGACACACCTGGCACAGGAAACTCCCCTCCACTCCACACCCGATACACCACTGGGGAAACAAAAGGTCCAGTGCCATCCCCTTGAACCTGGCCAACTTAGGGAGCACGCTGGTCATCCTTGAAGGAAAGGCTGAGATAAACCCGACGAGAATTAACGAGCACGGGCGCTATGCATAGCGCCACTCATGATGGGTTCGTCAATGTAAACGTCACCATTTCGTATCTTCAGATTGAACCCACATGAAGGATTGGTGCACACCCAGGCCTTATAGCAAATGGTTGCTCCTTGCGAGCCAAAATCGGATAGGGGCACCAGGTCACCAGTCTTGCATTTCTGGCACTTAGGGAAATTGAACTGTTCCAACGGGGCCACCTCCCAGCCTAAATAAAAACTTCACACAGTATACACTAAACACCTGGACTTGACAAGAGTTATCTTACCTAACAGGGAAACAAAAGCTGAAACTACTTCAGAAGCTGGTCTCTCCTGGCGTCATGATGGCAATATGCGAAAATGCAGAGTCCTCGGCAGCCCCATGCCAGTGTTTTTCCCCAGCTGGAATATATATTATCGTACCCGGTGCGACCCTTACCTCCTTCTCCTCTGTGGCCACGATTCCTTCACCCTCGATAACATACAGAACCTGGTCAAAGGTATGAGTATGAAATACGTTAACAGCACCGGGGCTGAAATTGACTACGGAAACTCGAAGCTCGTCATTACTGTCACCAATAAGACGCTGCACACTGACCTTACCCCGGAAAATTGGATTGTCACTCGCTTCCTGAGCAGCAACATCACAAATATGAATTACTTTCATTTCTACCTCCCTATTGGTTAACCTTTACCCAAACCAACTGAACTGAGCCGACTATAAATAGCACCCTGCCTGGTAAGCTGACTCCTCATCAGGTAGACCCTATCGACCTCAATTTTATGTCTGGCTTTGAAATCAGTGCTCTCAATCAACTGCCCGAACCGCTGCCGCTCCTCCGACGATACCTGGTCACGGACCCGTGCCAGTGTAAGATGCGGTGTGAACCGTCTTGATTCTGCCGCAAAACCAAGCTCAGCCAGGCTGGACTCGACCCGCCGCTGTAACTGCTGGAGCTTATCTGTCTCTCCGGATACTCCCACCCAGGCCACCCGGACCCGCCGCAAATTGGGGAAGACACCCACCCCCCTGACCTCCAGACGAAAAGAGGAAATCCCACGGGTGGCCCCTGTCAGCGCCGCGTTGATATCATCGAGCCGGTCCACGGTCACATCACCCAGGAATTTCAGCGTCAGGTGAATCCCTCTCGGGTCAACCCACCTCACCCCGGAATGACTGCCGGATTTCAAGCGCTCGCTTAGTTCCACCAGTTCGTCCTTCAGTCCTTCTGGAAGCTCAATAGCAACGAATGACCGTACCTGCTCCATAGCTTAAAACCCGGTATCTCCCACTGAAACGTTTGCTGCTTCAATCTCCGGTGATACCCAGTAACCTCCGAGCATTGCCGGACAGAATCTGCTCTCTCGTTTCCGGTGACAGGTTCAGAGAATCAATCTCTTTCAGGAGTCGGCTCTGCGGCAACAGCGGGTAGTCACTGCCGAAAAGAACCTTATCAACGCCGACAAGCTCGCTGACCCGTTCGTATACCTGGGGAACATAGAGAAAAGGCGAGGCCGCACTGTCGAAAAAGACATTTCTCAACACTTCCTTCACCTCAGGCATCAGGGCATAGAAGGGTAGACCCCCCCCCCAATGAGCGCAGACATGCGTAATGTCTGGGTATGTCTCAATCAAGGAATAAAGTCGCTCTGGTGTTACATCACCCTTGCCGGCATACTGATGGCCCACCGGCTCCGAGGCGTGAGTCAACAGTATGAGGTCATGCTCCCTGATGACCTCTATAACAGGTGCCAGAGCCTCTGCATCAAACGATTGCGTATCCAGTCTTATCTCACCGATGCCTCTCGCTCCTCCGCGAACACAGCGCTCAATCTCAGCCACAGCGGCCTCAACTAAATCAAGCTTAACAGCGCAAAAACCAACCAGACGCTTTGGGTAGCGGGCCACCGACTCCAGTATGTAGTCATTGGTCTCCACACAGAGCTCGTGGGTGGCCCAGCCGCCACCCAGAATCACTGAGATATCGACCCCCTCCCGGTCCATACTCTCAATCAGCTCATCCGCCGTAGCCAGCTTCGCCTTCGGAGAAGAGTAAAGCAAGGCAAAGGAGGAGTCACTCTCAATATACCTGTCGCGGTTCTCCTTTACCTGTGGCGAGAAAACATGGGTGTGAAAGTCGATAACCATCGCCCGATTATAGCAAGCACCCTCTCCCCTTGCAAGCCATTACACCACACAGGGCAGACAGCTCCCCCAGCAAGACCGCCGAAAAACAACATTCGGCTATTGTTCACGATAGATAACAGAAGTCTTACGTTACTAGAGACTCCTAAATAACTGTCAATTCCCTTAAATCACTCTCCATTGATTTGCGACATATTTCTGTCTAAGCTATTATATTACTTAGCAGTCTTATGGTTAGACTGCTAAAATTGTGGTACACTATAGAGAGGAGAGGAGAATGGCAATTAAACTTCAACCGCTGGCCGACCGATTAGTCGTTAAGCCTATCGAGAAGGAGGAAGTTACCAAAGGGGGCATTGTCCTGCCCGATACTGCCAAAGAGAAACCTCAGGAGGGTAAGGTCCTGGCTGCGGGTCCGGGGCGACTGTCCGACGACGGTAAACGGTTAGCGATGGATATCAGTGTGGGTGACATCGTAATCTACGCAAAATATGGTGGCACTGAAATAAAGATAGACGACGAAGAACTGGTGATATTGCGAGAGAGCGATATCCTCGCCAAGAAACCGAAAAAATAGGTCGAGCCAGGACGTAAGGAGGAGAGTTAATGGCTAAACAGATAGTATTCAATGAAGAGGTCAGGCATGCCCTGAAAAGAGGGATTGATACACTGGCCGATTCCGTCAGGGTGACCCTCGGGCCCAGAGGGCATTGTGTGGCCCTGGACAAGAAGTGGGGAGCACCGTCGGTAATCGATGATGGTGTCACCATCGCCAAGGACATTGAGCTCCCCGACCCATTTGAAAACATGGGTGTCCAGCTGGTCAAGGAAGCCGCCACCAAGACCAACGACGCCTGTGGTGACGGTACGACAACATCAACCATTCTGGCACACGCAATTATTACCAATGGGTTTAAGAATATCGCCGCCGGTGCCGAGCCGATGGAGCTCAAGAAGGGTATCGAGATGGCAACCGAGGCGATAATTGACCAGTTGAAGAAAGTTTCCACCGAGGTCAAAGGCAAAGAGCAGATTGCACAGGTAGCCACCATGACAGCGGTCGACCGCAAGATTGGTGACCTGATTGCCGAGGTCTTTGAGAAGGTCGGTAAGGACGGTGTTATCACTGTCGAGGAATCCAAAGGTCTGGAGTACGAGACGGAATATGTCGAGGGTATGCAGTTCGACCGGGGATACATTAGTGCCTACTTCGTCACCAACACAGAGAAAATGGAAACGGTCATAGAGGACCCCTATATCCTCATTACCGATAAAAAAATCTCGGCCATATCCGACTTTCTCCCGGCCCTGGAGAAGATATTGCAGGTATCGAAGAACCTGCTGATCATCGCCGAGGATGTCGACGGTGAGGCGCTGGCTACTCTGGTGGTCAACAAGCTACGGGGAACCCTCAACGTACTGGCAGTCAAGGCACCGGGATTTGGCGACCGGCGTAAGGCAATGCTGGAAGATATTGCCGTTCTGACCGGCGGGACCGTTATCTCCGAAGAGATTGGCCGTAAGCTCGATTCAGTCACTATCGAGGACCTAGGAAGAGCCCGCCGTGTAACCGCTGACAAGGACAATACCACCATCGTTGAGGGCAGAGGTTCGGATGATGCGATTACGGCCAGAATAAAACAAATCAGGGCACAGATAGAAGAGACTACTTCCGACTTCGACCGTGAGAAACTCCAAGAGCGGCAGGCGAAGCTGGTCGGTGGAGTCGCTGTCATCAAAGTCGGTGCTGCCACCGAGGTCGAACTCAAAGAGAGAAAGCACCGTGTCGAAGATGCGCTATCGGCTACACGGGCAGCTGTCGAAGAGGGCATCCTGCCTGGCGGCGGCGTTGCCCTGCTTAACGCGTTACCCGTCCTTAAAAAGCTTAATGTTAAGGGCGATGCCGCAACCGGTGTCGACATCATTCGCAAGGCCGTCGAGGAGCCAATTCGGGCTATTGCCAATAACGCCGGCAAAGATGGTTCGGTAATCGTTGATGCCGTTAAAAAGAGCAAAGTCGGTGTTGGTTACGATGCCGAGAACGATGAGTTCGGTAACATGGTCGCAAAGGGTATCATCGACCCCACTAAGGTAGTCAGGTCAGCCCTTCAAAATGCCGCCAGTATCGCTGCTATGGTTCTGATAACCGATTCGCTGGTAACCGATATTCCTGAGAAAGAACAGGCACCAGCCATGCCTTCACCGGACATGGGCATGATGTAGTCGGTACTCTCCAAGAAAAGCACAGAAAGCCGTGGCCTCGCAGCCACGGCTTTCTCTCTCTAATTTTCATTCACAAAAGAAATTACCTACAATCTGAGCAACTCCTTCAACTCATTACCATCTTTAACCGGACCGACCACTGCCAGACGGAGCCTATCCTCAATTATCAACTCCTGTGCTACCTGCGCTACCTCATCAGCGGTAATTGCATCAATAATAGACACCACCTGGTCAACACTGAGAATCCTGTTGGTGAGGATTTCCTGCCCACCAGTCCAGCCAGCGACACTGCGGCTATCTTCCATCCGCAGCAGCAGCCGCCCCTTGGAAAGCTCCTTCGCCTTGGTGAGCTCGGATTTGGAGACGGGTTTATAGAGCAATGACAGTTGCTCCAGTATGGCTTCGGCAGCTACCGGTAGCTTCTCATGTTCCACTCCGGCATAGACAACCATTGCACCAGTATCTTGCAGGTGTTCGACGGAACTGTGAATACTGTAGGCCAGGCCCAGATTATCACGTATTTCAACAAACAACCGACTGCTCATACCCTCTCCCAGAATAGTATTGAGCAGGTCGAGGGCATAGCGCTTAGGGTGTAGTAAGGGCAGCCCCGGCAGTGCCAGACAAAGGTGCGTCTGCTCGGTATCCCGAACCTCTACCCTTAGTTGAGTATTCGGTCTTTCTTCATATGCCAGGTATCCACCAGCCGGCCGCCGACCGCTCCAACCACCGAAAGCTTCATTAACAACACCCATAACTTCCTCATGCTGGACATCACCGGCAATGGCAACAACAGTGTTGGTAGGGAGGTACCTACCTGCCAGAAACCCTGTTATCATATCACGATTGATTGAGAGGACCGATTCTTCGTTCCCAGCGACATCACGCCCCAGGGGGTGGTCCGGCCAGAGGAGATCGTCAATCAGCATTCCTACCCGCTGATAAGGCGAATCCTTTATCGCATGGATTTCCTCAACGATAACCTGGCGCTCCCGCTCAACATCCACCGGGTCAAACTTAGAATGAAGCAGAATATCCGCCAGTACATCCAAGGCCAGCAAAAAGTGGGGTCGGGCCACCTTGCACCAGTAGAACGTGAGCTCCCTGTCTGCAGCAGCATTGAGGATACCACCTACCCCCTCTATCGCAGCCGCAATATCCTTGGGTGTAGCACGCCTCGGGGTTCCTTTAAAACAGAGGTGCTCAATGAAGTGTGAAATACCGGCCTCTGCCCCTGTCTCGTACCGGGAACCCACCGCAAGGAAGACGCAGATAGATACTGAGCGACTGTGGGGCATGGTGCTGGTAATAAGACGGAGCCCGTTATCAAGGGTAGTCTTCAGATACAATTTCTCGCCCCTCCAGCCAATAATATTGTAATGCCAGAACTAGGTGTAGGTCAATTTGAAGATATGGAGTGAAGGGCAAAGTAACTATTGACGACTTCTTCGTGATGGGTTAAAGTTATGTGAAGACTGTGCCGAAGTGGCGGAATGGCAGACGCGCTACGTTCAGGGCGTAGTGTCCTTTGAGGGCGTGTGAGTTCAAATCTCACCTTCGGCACCATTTTGCTTGTAGCTCAGATGGATAGAGCGCAGCCCTGCGGAGGCTGAGGTCGTGGGTTCGAGACCCGCCAAGCGCGCCATTGGGGGCGGTTAGCTCAGTCGGTTAGAGCACCTGCTTTACACGCAGGGGGTCAGAGGTTCAAGTCCTCTACCGCCCACCATAGTGTACAGTAGGTAGAACCGCACTCTCTGTAGATTCTGTTATTTCGGGTGGTATTGTTTGTGCACGTTACGTCTATCGCACGTACCGATAATAGTGGAGGTTAATTGGCATGTCATCTACACCAGCCTTTGAGATTGGAATATGGAACGCCTGGATACTTACGGTCTTTATGCTTTTGGTAGGTATGGGTCCAGCCTTCTTTATTAACAAGTAAAGAGCGAAACAGTTAGAGCATATGCCGCCATATAATAGAACCGAGAAAATCTCAGTTCTCACCACCCATGCCTTCATCATGCCAGCTGTTGCCATCTACTCTATCTTCTTGCCGTTGAAACTAGCCACAGCATGGTTGTATACAGGGCTTCCTATCTGTTTTATAGGTGGAATTCTGATGCTTATCGCCTATATTAGTATTAGGGATACTCCACCTGATAAACCAGTTACTAAAGGAGCCTACCATATCTCAAGACACCCTCTATACGTCGGTCAATTTCTAATATATGTAGGTATGGGTTTAGCGTGTGCTTCTTGGGTTATACTGTTATCCGCTACAGCCTGGATAATTCTGTGGCAAATTGCGATATCAGCTGAAGAACGTGATTTAGTAGAGCATTATGGAGAATCGTATCGCGAATATATGAATAGAACTCCCCGATTGATAGGAATACCGAAATCAAGTAATAATAATCCATAGGGTCCCTCCCCCTTTGACTTCCCACGTTTGTGAATCTTCTTTCAATGGTGATGTTACTGAACATAGATGTCATGATGAAAACACAAACATCCCGATATTCACTCAAACAGGGACAATGCTAACCGACTCTTTTTTGTCCAGGTTGTTATAGTACAAGAGGAACAAACATCCCGATGTTTGCTTGATAATTCCACTTTCCCCTTTGACCTTCTACGTTTACGTAATTGACAACAATACTCAAGATAATTATAATCAACTCTTGGGTATATAACTAAAACCCTAACCATACCCGACATGTAGAGAATGATTAAGTCGGGAGGTGGGGATTGGATAGTTTTTGAGAGCGTAATAACCGCCAAATGAAAGGCGGTATTGGCGCCCTTTTTTACGCAGTAATAATTGGAGGTAACAGGAAATGACACGTAAAATCTTGGTGCTATTTATCAGCTGTCTTATGTTGTTGACTTTGATAGCATGGTCGTGCAGTGAGACCACATCTGTAGGCGGGCAGCAGGAAGAGGAAGAGGAGGAGGAGGAGGAGGAGGAAGAGGTGCAGGAAGGACAATTACCCACCTGGCAGGTCGGCGACCAATGGGTCTGGAGCTATGTGCAAGATAGCACAACTCTTATCCTCTCCGAGGAAGTAATCGGGGAGGAGACGGTGGAGGGCAGGGTTTGCTATGTCATAGACATGTCATTCGACCCGGCGATGAGCTGGACCCAAGGAGATATAGAATGCGCCGTTACAGGCATGAAGTACTGGAATGATAAAGATACCGTTCTTAACGGGGTCAAGCATGAAACATCGACCACCTGTAACGGGCAAGTCGATACCACTACTTTTGTTTATTCCTATGACCTTTGGGTATCTATATTCCCGCTGGAAATTGGTAAAGAAGTAGAGACTGAGATAACCGCTACCCAGTATTATAATGGTGAGCAAATGGGAGACCCTGTGGTAGGTACCCAAACATATGAGGTGCTAAGTAAGGAATACATTACCGTTGCCGCCGGAACCTTCAGTTGCTGGAAAATGACTTACTATGATAGTGCCAACGACGTTACTCAGATTATGTGGTATTCAGACGAGGTTAAAACCACGGTCAAATCGACAGACGAAGACGGCAACACAATCATGGAGCTTCAATCGTATTCGGTTGACTAGTAAACCAGTTATAAGACACTTTTCAGTTTTGGTAATCAATATACACAGTATTGATGAGCAATACTAGCAGCTCTTCAATGGTCCGCTAGCATTCTTTTCATCAGAACGCAAGAATTTTTTGTCAACGAACAAAAAATTCAAACGGTATTGCCCACGAGTACGCATGGCTGGACAAACATCCCGAAGTTTGTTCCAAAAGGTTGACTCCACCCATTTGCGGTGGTATTGTTCGTGCACAATTAAGGGAGGATTGTAATGAGTAGCTTTCGTAAGGCTTTATTGTTAACAGCCATCCCAATCGTAGTTTTAAGCCTAATCAGTGTTGGATTTTGGTTGGCTGATTCTAACCCCCCTGCGGAACAGGTTGGTTTTGGTGTACCCGGTTTATTAATAGTAGCTATTATAGCGGCAATAATGTGCCAAATTAGGGGTATGCCACAAACAGCAAAGGGAATATGGGTGGGATTTGGTATTGGACTTGTCGGTTTTGTAGGAACGTGGATTGCATCTTATTAGACTGCTGCGTAAAATAATGATTTGGGTACTAGTCGCCAAACATTTCAACTATAAATTGTCTAATTCAGTATTCACTCATCTAGGAATAATTCTAACAACCCCTCTATCATCTGAATTGTTATAGTACAAGACGAACAAACATCCCGATATTAGTTATAGTAGAAAGCAGAAAAAGTTGGTTCTAATTAGCTTGGTATCATGCCGTAGTTGGATGCCCGACACATGTTGATCTACTACATATGCGACAATCTGTTAATTATTAGTGCAGAATACCTAAGATATTGTCACCAAGGATACGTGCTTTTGCTATGTTATCTATGTGTAACTTGCTGACCCGTGCAATATTATTTTTAAGAGAATTTTTATCCCAAGGGATATCAGAGCCTAATATAATATGGTCTGCTCCTAGTTTGTCGACTGCATATTTCACCCGGCTCTCCCTTGTATATGAGAAGGGAGAAATTTCATAATAGATATTACCCATATTTTTAGCTTGCTCAGTTATAGCTTCTAAACCGATCAGATGCAGTAGTACAAAATCTACATTTGGATATCTCTTTGTTATATCGATTAGTTCTATAGCTTCTTTATTTGACCATAGGTGAATAAAGATTGGAAGTCGTTTCTCTTTACAAAAAATAGCTATATTGTTAATTTCAACTCCATCACTCTTAAACGGAGTACATACCTGGTGTAACTTAACTCCTTTGAAGTGCC
>SMTZ1_10005623_pt1 | contig 28370 bp, 23 predicted proteins | sample DeeMarSWOR136_30_FD_25667 | JGI IMG/M metagenome (IMG submission 25667)
TTGCTCCGGCTTTTATGCCGAGGCGGACAACCTCCTCAAGAATTACAGGACTTCCATGACAGCTGATTTCAACCACATCTTCCCTGGTGTAAGTATGGGGTGAAGGGATATACGTCAGATAGGCTTCTTCGAAGAATTCCTTTTGTTCAAAATGATAAAGGTTTCCCAAAATGGGTTGACGAGGAGGGATTTGGGCCTTGTTTTTTTTCGGTTTGAATATTTTTTTAGCAATAGGCAGGGATTTTTTTCCGCTGAGACGGACTATCCCTAAACCACCGTAGCCCAGAGGGGTAGAGATGGCAATGATCGTATCTTCAACCATGGCTCATATATAATAAAACGTGAAGCGTAAAACGTAAAGAGGGAAGGATAATATTCGGGGATGGTTTCGCTCCCCTTCAGATTTTTAAAGAAAAAAAGGGGACAGCTCTATATGCTCAGTAATTAGGTAACACTTTCTGTAGTGATATTGAAGATAAGAGTGTCATTGCGAGCGAAGCGCGGCAATCTGCGGGATTAGGTCTTGCCTTCCGGAAAGGATATGTTCCTTCCTCCCGCACTAATACCATTCTACTGGATATAGTCTGATCCCAATATCAGAAAAAGTAGCCTATCCCCTTTATTTAGCTCCGCTCTTTACGGGGAAGATCTTGATTCGTTTCAGAAATCCATTGCCTATACTTTCAGTCGTAGTTCCTGAAACTTGATTCACAGCTATATGAACGATTCTTCTTTCATAAGGATTCATCATATCCAGGATTTCATCCTTGCCTGTTTCGTGAACATGATGAGCAATATGCTGAGCATACTCCCTTAACTGCTTTTCTTTCCTTTTTCTGTAAAATTCGCAGTCGGCTTGGACTTTTTGGGGAGAGATTTTATTAAGGATGTGTTGAAAGGCCTGGAGCAGTGATCCGTCTTTCCGCAGGAGAAAGTGTTTGTCCTCTCCTTCAAAAATGAGATAGATCATGTCGTTTTTTCTTTTTATCTGGTAATTTATTTCAAGAGGTAGGAGAGAAAGAACCTTATCGAGAAATTGAGCCACAGGATTTTCTTCTGGTTCTTCCTTAGGCCAGGCGCGAATTACAATCTCTTTGCCCTTGATTCCGAAGAGCTTTGTTTTTTCTGTAACAATTTCATAGTTTATTTTGCTCCGGGGGAGCTTGAGAACATGTTCGGCGTGACTTATGACCTCATTTAAATTTTTTCCTTTGAACTCTTTTTCTTGATTATTTTTTTCTTCTTTTGCCATGAGATTCTCTCTTTTTCTTTTGCCTCATTCGATTCATGATGTACTGCTGGCCGATTTGGAGGACATTGTTGGTCAGCCAGTAGAGGACAAGGCCGCTTTGAAAATTCATAAAAAAGATAGTCATGATAACAGGCATGAGGAGCATCATCCTTGCCTGAGAGGGATCAGCAGATGTGGGCGTCATTTTCTGGCTTATGAATTGAGTGATGCCCATAAGGATTGGAGTCACATAGAAAGGATCTTTTACGGAAAGGTCTTTTATCCAAAAAATGAAGGGACTATGCCTGAATTCAATGGCTACGACCAGAAGCCGGAAAAATCCCCAGAAGACGGGTATCTGGATGAGCAGGGGTAAACAGCCTCCAGCCGGATTGATACCGTGCTGTTTGTAGAGTTTCATGATTTCTTCGTTCATTCTGCGGCGCTGAGCAATATCCTGTTTGGCTTTTTTGTATTTAGCTCTCAGAGCTTTAATCTTGGGCTGGAGTTCCTGCATCTTGGACATGGAGCGCATGCTGCTGTAGGTTAAGGGGAAAAAGAGGATTTTGATGATAAAAGTGAGGATGATGATAGAGATTCCCCAGTTAGGGATTCGTTTATGGATAGATTTGCTGGCTCTGAGGAGGATTTCGGAAATAAATCCAAAAAATCCGAACCTTATCAATTTTTTTGCTTCGTAGCCGAACTCACTCAAGATATCGAAATCTTTAGGTCCTATATAAACCTTTTGGGGAGGGCTCACCGAGAGAAAAAAGTAAGAGGCCTCTTCTGATCCTTCTCTCAAGAAGGAAGCGGTTGCCTTTTCAGGAGACGTGATGAAAAGAGCTGTGAAGTAATTATCTTCATAGGCGGCCCATTGAACGCCATAAAAGTCATTCTGTTTCTTCGCGGTCAAATCTTCCCATTGCTTTATTTGCGTAAATCTTCTTTCTTCCAAACGGTCTTTTTTGGGGCGAGCTGGCGGTGGAAAAACAGCTATGCCTCTTGCTCCTCCGAATCGACTTCTTTGCTCGGTTGCAGTGGGATTACCAATGCCTGGACCCCAAAGAGCATGGAACTCGATTTTTTGTCCGTATTTCCAAACATTGATTGTCACGTCAAAATCATATTTTCCGTCCTGGAAAGTCAGGATTTTCTCCACGCGGGTCCCTTTATCGTCTACATACTGAAAGCGCAGTTCACCTGTCCGGCCGCCTTCCAATCCTAGCTTGAGATTTGAGAATTCGAAGAGGGCAGCATTGATAGTGCTATCGAAGGATGAATCATCTGTTCTCAGGGAAAAAGGATATATATCAAGCTCTGCCGCTCGTAGAGACACAAGGTCCAAGTCCTCTTTATTCTCATCCGTATGTTTTTTAAGCCTCCAACTCTTTAACACTCCTCCCCTGTTACTCCATACAGCTCGATACAGAGAAGTTTCGATCAGGATTTCTTCTTCAGCTTGGGCTGAGATCGGTTGAAGGTCTCTCTCTTCTTCTGCAGGCTCTCTTTCCTCTGTTATCGCTGGAGGAGAAAGGAGTCCTTTTTCTGCAGGCTTTTGCTCAGGCTTTTTCTCTATCTCTGTGAGAATTTCCGGTGGAGTTTCTGGCTGTGGCTGCTTCTTAATGAAAAATGCCTGATAGAGAATCAAAATCAGGAAAGAAAGGACAATAGCCAGTAATACTCTTTTTTCCATCTATGTGCCTCTTAAGGAATGAGATCGACTCCTCCTGGGTGAAACGGGTGACACTTGAGAAGCCTTTTCCCTCCCAAAAATAATCCTTTAAGCAAACCATGTTTTTTTATGGCTTCGTAGGTATAGCTAGAGCATGTAGGATAGAAACGGCAGTGACGGCCAAGAAGAGGTGAGATGAGCACCTGGTAACATCTTATCAAGAATAAAACAATGTTTTTCATAGAGATTATCTATTTTGGCCGATGGATCTTAGGGCAGCAAAGTAGTCTTCCTGAAGCATGAGCCAGGATGCCTCGAGGATTTCTTTTTTAGCGATGATTAAAATGTCAAAGGAGCTTTGGAGCAAGTCTTTATTCTTGCGAAAGAGAGATCTCATCTGTCTTTTAATTTTGTTTCTTTTAACGGCATTACCTACTTTTTTGCTGATGACAACAGCCATTCTGGAAAAACTTAAGTCGCTGTAGATATAGATAAGATTGAAATACTTTCCTCTGTAACGGCTGCCCTTTTTGTAAAGATGCGAAAATTCTTTTTTATTTCTTATCCTCTCCTGAGGGCTAAGGGTTTCGTTCATTAGCCAGCAAGTCTTTTTCTGCCTTTTTGTCTTCGGTTCTTGATGATATGCTGACCACCTTTAGTTCTCATCCGGACTAAAAAGCCGTGATTTTTTTTTCTCTTTCTTTTGTTGGGTTGGTAAGTTCTTTTCATACCTGTCCTTTGACTTAAGAAGAAGTATGTTAATAAACCTGCTTTTATCTGTCAAGTCTTCGCAAAGAAGCATTTCCAAATTCGTGAAAATGAAGTGAGCAGGCTGGGTGGTTGAGAAAACCGCGAGAAAGGCTGAGCGGGCATGGTTCCTCGACGGTAGGAGAGGAGAGCGAAGCCTGTATCCGAGCGGGATTTCCTCGCGGGGGAAATCCCGCGTGTTTTCGAAACACCCGGCCTGATCAGACATTATGTCCTCTATCGCGGAAAAGGAAATGCTTACTCTGCACAATAATGATTTGACTCCCAGGCCATTATTGATTATAATAACAAAACAATGGATTCTTTCAAGGTTGGAGATAAGGTTATTTATCCCAACCAAGGGCTGGGTATTATCGAAGACATCCAGGAAGAAAGCTACTATGGGGAAAAATTCAGGATTTATCATTTGAGAATCTTTTCCAATAATACTTTAGTCTTAGTGCCTTCTTCCAATGCTGAAGAGATTGGGATCAGAAAACCTGTTACCACTGAGCTTATTAGGAAAATATTTGAATTTATGAGAAACGGAGATGTCGATGTCACGATGAACTGGAAGGGAAGATACAAAGAACATCTAAATCTTTTGAAATCCGGGACGATGTTGGATATGGCTCTGGTCTTGAAGAGCCTATATTATCTCAACTTAGTCAAACCCCTTTCTTTCCGCGAGAAGAAAATGATGGAGAAAGTAAAAGAGCTTGTCGTATCAGAAATATCAGAAGTTTCCTCCCTCCCTTTCTCAGAGATTGAGCAAAGACTTATGGAAACTTTGTCTCTCTGTTTTAGAGATATAAATCCTCGCTTGGATTCCTGATTTTTCAAATCGAAAAAATATGATTTCTGGTGTTCTTGACATCGGCTCCAGCCCGATCAGAGAAACCATGATTCCGCACCCTCAAGTCTAAGCTATTGAGATGAAATCCTCCATTCAACAAATACTAGATATAATTCTTTCAGCCGAATTTTCCAGGTTTCCTGTGTATAAAGGAAGATTAGATAACATAGAGGGGCTTATTCACGTAAAAGATGTTATTCCCTATCTCATTGATAATAAAGAATTTAACATAAACAAAGTTATTAGAAAGCCGTTTCTTGTTCCTGAGCTTGCTTCTTTGGATAATGTCTTGCTTCAGATGCAAGAAACAGCAAACCAAATTATAATAGAACAAATGAAGGAAAATGAAGAAGATGAAAATCGTTGCCAAGAATAAGAAAGCTTATTATAACTATGAAATACTGGAGAGCTTTGAAGCAGGTATTTCTCTTGTGGGGAGCGAAGTCAAGTCTATTAGGGAAGGCAGGATAAGTTTAAAGGAGAGCTATGCTGAAATTAAATCAGGTGAAATTTTTCTTACCAGCTGTCATATAAGCCCCTACGAAGCTGCGAACATATTCAATCATGATCCTATAAGGCAGAGAAAACTCCTGCTCCACCGCCATGAGATAAAACGGTTAACAGGGAAAGTAATAGAAAAAGGTTTAACCCTTATTCCTACAAAGGTCCTGATCAATGATAGAGGAAAAATAAAGATAGAAGTTTCCCTTGCCAAGGGTAAAAGGGCCTATCAGAAAAAGGAAGCCATCAAAGAGAGGGACCGCAAGCGCGAATTGCGGGCTGAACTAAAGCGAGCGCGGCGATAATTCGTGGGCTAACTTTATCGCCTCTACAATACTTTCAGGATTGGCCACCCTTTTGTTAGCGATATCAAAGGCTGTACCATGGTCAGGAGAAGTGCGAATAAACGGAAGACCCAAGGTGGTATTAACCCCCTTTTCAAATGCCTCTAGCTTGAAAGGAATGAGCCCCTGATCATGGTAGAGGGCGATGACAACTTTGTCTGAGTGGTTTAGAGCCTTCCGGAAAACAACGTCAGGTGGAAAAGGGCCGCTAATTCTCACCCCCTCTTTCTTGGCACGGTTTATGGCAGGAATGATTTCCTCTTCTTCTTCTGACCCGAAAAGTCCCTCCTCTCCAGCATGCGGATTCATCCCTGCAACTAGGAAGTGGTATGTCTCAGGCTGGATTTTTTCTGTATACTGGTGGAGCAGAAGGAAAAAATCAAGAAGACCTTCCTTTTTTATTTTTTCTAATGCGGCCTTCAAGGGGAGATGATGGGTAAAAAGGGCTACCTTTATTCTTTCCGACCAGAAAGCCATGATGGCTTGAGGATAGACCTGGCTTAGGAAATCTGTATGGCCGTGCCATTCTAATCCTGCTAGTTTCCAGGATTGTTTTGATACGGGCGCTGTGACCAAGGCTTGTATAGTTCCCGTTTTTGCCTCTTCGAAAGCTTGCTTGAAGAAGAGAAAAGATGCCTGTCCGTTTTCCTTGTTGGGAGATCCCTTTTTTATGGTTTTTAAAGGGTTTTCTACTTCTAAAAGAGATATAGAAGGAAAGATGGTCTCTTTTGCTTTATCAAAAGGTTGTATGTCCAGTTCGAGACCCAATGCCAGTTTTTCTTCCTCAACCAGTAGAGAGGAACCAAAGATGATGTAAGAAGTCTTGGGAAGGGGAGTTTTAGACGATAAGGCCTTTAAGACGATTTCGGGTCCGATTCCCCCTGGATCCCCAAGAGTTATCCCTATCTTGGGAATATTCATTTTTCCTTTTTTTATTTTTTTTCTTTAGTTTCTTTAGTGTCATTCAGCTTATAGAGATACTTGATGGTGTCTTTATAGATTAATAAATTGGGAGCTTTATCTCTGTTGAGTTTTATGCAGTTTGTATCATACCATTCAATGAATCCTTCAACCGTTTCTCCGTCTTCAAAAACAACTCCCATAGGAGTTTTTTTATTCATCTGTTTCAGGTAGTAATAATTTTCTGCATGAGTATCGTAGGGGGGATGAGCTTTCTTTTTGGCTGATTCACGGTTCATCTTTTCTTTTATCTCAGATAGGTTTGGTCTGATAAGTTTTCTATTCATAATTTACTTCTCCAAGATTTAAGCTGGATAAGAAACTTTGAAGTCGTTACAAAAATAATAGCATCAAATTCAAAAAATTTCAAGGATATTGAGAGCGAACCAAGCATCTTTTTTTAAATGGGGTCAGGTCTTGCTTTTTGCCTCTCTTAAAAATCTCATACAAACGCTTCAATATTTCATTGCAAGGATGAAAGCGACTCAGATATCTCCTGTCTATAGGATGGAAAAAAGTGAGGGAAAAAAGGGGACAGGTCTATATGCTCAGTAATTAGGTAACACTTTCTGTAGTGATATTGAAGATAAGAGTGTCATTGCGAGCGAAGCGCGGCACTGAATTATTGAGCTAGTACAACAGGTCCCATTTTTTAATTTTCTGTCCACGATAAGTCACTGTCCTCTTTCCTGCAAAAATGGGGCCTGGCCCCATTTTTATTGTTTCTATTTTTATAAAATTTTTATTTTCCTTTTCTTAAGAACCTTAATCTTCATCTAATTACGCTTGTGTATCTTGATTTTAAAGGTCTGAACCCGTTGTGAAAAAGGCTTGGAACTGTAGCACTTGGCAGAGAACAGTGGGCTGTGGATTGCGCCGGCGACTACACAAATAGCCGCCCCCATGGAATTGACCATAATAATTGACTGTGCTATATGTGTGAAGTATTCTTGCATCATGAATCTCTTCAGCATAGTGTCCCACTTCATCGGCTTAACCTTTTTGATGTTGTGTTCATCCTTCTTTTCCGGGTCAGAGACAGCCCTCTCAGCTCTTACCAAAATTCAACTCCAGAAGTTCCGGGAGGACAAAAAGAAAAGCAGTGCCTCTATCGTCAATTTCCTGGATAATCCCCGCCGGATGTTCATTACAGTTCTGTTCGGGAACACTCTCGTGAACATGGCTTTTGTGAGCATCACTGGCTCATTGATTTACAATCATCTGTTCGTAGGGAGAAACCCCGTCCTTGCTTATGTAGTGGCCATCCTGACTCAAACATTTCTCCTCCTTGTTTTCGGTGAAATCACGCCCAAAACCTACGCGATAAAACATTCTGAAAAATTCTCCAAGTCCGTGGCCAGGCCGTTGTGGATCTTCTCCCAGCTTATTTTTCCTTTTAGAAGGGCATTACGGTATCTCACAGATATCATACTTCCCGTTTTTGGCGTGCGCTCTGACCTTGAACAGGCTCCCCTGACAAGCGATGAGATCAGGGCAATCATAAAAGCGACAGAAGAACAGGGTGCTTTGGATGAGGAGGAAGGAGAGATTCTACACAACATCTTCGAACTCCACGACATCGAAGCCAGAGAAGCCATGATTCCGCGTACTGAAATGGTTCGTATAGAGATATCCAAGACGATCCAGGAAGCCTTCAAGTTGACTAAGAATTCAGGCCACTCCCGGATTCCTGTCTACCGAAAGAAAATAGACAACATTTGCGGTATTTTTTATGTCAAGGATCTGCCACGCTGGAAGGGATTGAGGATCGATGGAATGGACCGCAGAACCATCGAGCAACTCACCATAGGGGAATTCCTCGCCAGTAGTAAAATCCTTAACGAGTTGAATCCGGGCAATGAGAACACGCTCATCCGGCCACCGCTTTTTATCTTCAAGGCCAAAAAAATTGGTGCTTTGATGAGGGAAATGACCAAAAAGAAGCAGCAGATGGCGATCCTTCTCGACGAGTACGGAGGAGTGTCAGGACTGATCACCACGGAGGACATCGTCGAAGAAGTGCTGGGTGAAATCTTCGATGAATACGACACTGTCTCTGAGCTGACGATCACACGCGATCCGACTGATCCCTCCAGCGTTCTGGTCCCAGGATTCGCAAGCATCCGCAGCGTCAACAAACGTCTGAAGCTCAAGATCGATGACGCTGGGGTTGACACCATCGGAGGATACGTTGTCCGGCTCTTTGGCGTGATTCCTGAGGAGGGAGATGCCGTTATCGACAAGGTGAACGGCCTGGAGTTTGAAGTCCTCCATATGGAAAAAAGACGAATCGGCCTTTTCAAGCTGCGCCGTAAAAAGTCAAAAAAGGAGAAAAAAGCCGGGGCTTTTCTTATGACTCTCCTCCTTCTCCCCCTATTCGGCATAGTCTTGACAGGGACCTCAATAGAGATTAGCGCCCAGGCAGGCGGGATTTCACTTTTTATTTTCGGATTCATGCTCGTTTTTGCGCTTCTTCTCTTAGGCTTTTATGCCGGTTCGGAGACAGCCGTAGTTTCTGCCTCAAAGGCAAGGATAGATGTCCTGGCTGAACAGAGGAACAGGCGTGCTACCATCATTAAAAGGCTCTTGCAGGAGCCGGACAAGATGCTGGGAACTGTCCTTGTAGGTACGAACTTGATGTCCACAGCGGCGGGAGTCGCCGGCCTGTGGCTGATGAATAGCCTCCTGCCCGGCAGGGAAGGTTTGCAGGAGTTTGTGAACACCGTTGTGATGACACTCCTTATTTTGGTTTTTTGTGAAATCATTCCTAAAACGATATTTCGAGTCAAAGCCGACACACTCGCTCTGCGCAGCGCATTCGGACTGTGGATTTCATCAATCTTCTTTTATCCGGTCGTTTCGCTGGTAACGAAGATCACCAACTTCGTTGTTAAAATTGCCGGCGATGAGGAAAGCAAAGAGAAGGTCCGTGTCATGCGTGAGGAGCTCAGACTTCTGGCCAAAATGGGCGCGAAGGAGGGAGTAATCAAAAAGGAACAGCTCCAAATGGTCTCCAGTGTTTTGGACTTGGAAACCTTGACTCTGGATAAGGTCATGACTCCACTGGTCTACATCACCGTGCTTCCGAAAGAGGCGACTATCGAAGAATTCTACAAAAGAGTATCGGAAACAGGATTCTCCAGAATCCCTGTTTATGAAGAGCGGGTCGATAATTTAATCGGGCTTGTGAATGTCCTCGATGTTCTCTATTCGGAAAGCCAACCATCTACGATTGCGCCTTTTATAAAAATGGAGGTCCGCCATGAGCCAGAGTCGAGGCGGGTCTATTCTCTGCTCCAAGAGCTACAGCGTAGCCAAAACCTCATGGTCTTTGTGGTGGATGAGTACGGTGGTGTTGTGGGGCTGGTGACCATTGAGGATTTGATCGAAGAGATTCTTGGTGAGATCCGCGACGAAAAAGACCGTGAGGAGCAAGGATTGATTCATAAAATAAGCGAAAATTTCATTGAATGCGACGGGAAAACAGAGATCCAATTGCTCAACGACCTTTACGGCATGTCTATACCTCCCGGCAAATACAACACAATTGCCGGTTACACCATCTTCCTGATGGAGAGAATCCCCAAGCGAGGCGAATTCGTCGAAACCGAGCGTTTAAAGATCACTGTCCTTGGCGCTGATCCCAGAAGCATACGTCGCGTCCGTATCCAAAAGAAATAGGCATAAAAATCGGGGCTTCAAGGGTGCGTCCGTAGACAACAATGCAGGAGACTTTATGATCTGAAGAAATGTTTTTTCTTTATTGAAAATATGTCCTTTTTATTAGATGGGGTCATATTAGATGGGGTCAGGTCTTGTTTTTTGCCTCTCCTAAGAATTTTAAGCAATCGCATTAAAGTTTCATTGCATTGAAGAAACCGACACAGTTATGCCCTATCCCAAAAATGATACCTCGCCATGTTCCTTCGGCCATTTATACAAAGAGCGGAGCTCTTTGCAGCGTTCTACGGGTAAAAGCAAAAAACAAGACCTGACCCCCATTAGGAGTTGAAGAGCTAAGTGTTATAGGCTTGGGGATGTTTTTTTAGGGTTTGGTAGAGAAGAGGAAGGACGAGAAGAGTGACTAACGTAGAAGTAAAAAGCCCTCCAACGACGACTGTAGCCAGTGGTCTTTGAATTTCTGCGCCAGGACCTTTGGCTAAAAGCAGGGGCATGATACCAAATATAGTAGTGAAGGTCGTCATCAAGACCGGCCTTATTTTTAAACTCACCCCTTTGATGATGGCATCTTTCATCGTCTCTCCCTTGAGAAGGTGCTGACGGAAAGAGGAGAGAAGCACAAGACCATCTTCCAATGCTATTCCGAAAATAGCGATGAATCCGATGGAAGCAGGAATGCTTAAATACAGGCCGGAAATTTTTAGGGCTATGATCCCTCCTGTAAGAGCTAAGGGAATATTGATAAGGATGATAAGGACTTCCTGGAAAGAATAGAAGATAGTGAAAAGGAGGAGCGCAACTAAGGCCAATGTTATAGGAGTTATGAGTGCCAATCTTCTGTTTGCCCGCTGCTGCAGTTCGAACTGCCCACCCCATTTGACGGTATACTCGGGAGGAAGATCAATGTTTTTTTCAATTTCTCCCTGAGCCTCATTAACAAAACGACCGATATCTCTTCCCCTGATGTTGCATTGAACCGTGATGAATCTTTTGTTATGTTCTCTGTTTATAAGGCGGGGACCCGCGACATCTTCTATCGAGGCCAGGAGTTTAAGAGGGATTTGACCTCCGCTGGGAAGACTGATTAAGAGATTTTCGATTTGCTCAATATCTCCTCTGAATTCAGGCTCAAACCTTATAAAGATATCGAATCTTTTCTGATCCTCATAGACTTGACCGACTGTAATCCCTCCCACAGCGGCTTCTATTGTTTCCTGAATATCGCTGATATTCGTCCCGTAGCGGGCGATTTGCTCTCTCAGGATAACAATCTGGATGTGATTTTTCCCTGTAAACTGTTCGACCTGGACATCTGTTGCTCCTTTTATGGATGAGATGATGTCCTTTATTTGGATGGATTTTTCCTTCAGGATATCAAAATCCTCGCCGTAGATTTTTATGGCTAATTGAGCTTTTACTCCTGTGATGAGTTCATCCAGATTGTGGGCAATGGGTTGAGTGATGTTAAGGTTTACACCAGGTAATTCTTCAAGACGGTGTTCAATCTCTTCGAGAAGTTCATTCTTCGCCTTAAAATATTTCCATTCTTGGATGGGTTTGAGCTGGATGAGAATTTCAGCATCATTCACAAAATGGGCGTGGCTTCCTACTTCCCCCCTCCCTATTCGACTTAAAATACCGGTGACCTCAGGAACATCTTTAAGTGCTTTTTCTATGGAAGTAGCTACGGAGATACTAGCTTGAAGGCTGATGTTTGGATCAAGCGTGGCTCGGAGGTGGATCGTTCCTTCCTCTAAGGCCGGGATGTATTCTCTCCCCATAAAAGGTATTAAGCCAATTCCTGTTATAAATATGATAAAGGTGATAAGGAAAACCATTTTTCGGTGTTTCTGGCACAGTGAAAAAAAGGGAAGATAGGTTTTTTTTATGTTTCTTATCAGGAATGGTTCTTTTGTTTTCTTTTTATTCCGCCCTAAAAAATAATAGGCGAGGGCAGGGGCAGAAACCAGGGCAAAGATCAGAGATCCGGCTAAGGCGAAGGATATGGAATAGCCCATGGGTCGAAACATGATACCTTCTGCACCTGTAAGGGTAAGGATAGGGAGGAAAACAAGGATGATTATCACGATGGCAAAAAAGAGAGGCCGGCCCACTTCTTCCCCAGCACGAACAATAGCCTGAATCTTTTTCTCTGGGGAGATTTGCAGATTACGGTGGGTGTTTTCGACGAAAATTATGGTAGCATCCGCGATGAGGCCTATGCCTATAGCCAGCCCTCCAAAGGACATCAAATCCGCCGCCAGATTTATTCTTTGCATCATGATGAAAGTAAAAAGGATAGAGAAGGGCAAGGAAAAGACTGCAATAAGGGCTGAGGGAAAATCTCCCATAAAGAGAAAGAGCACGAGCATGACCAGAATAATTCCGAGAGTCAAGTTTGTGGACACCGTTGAAAAACATTTCTTGACTAAAGAAGCCTGGTTGTAGAAGGGAACAATTTTTATACCGGGAGGAAGAGATTTGTTTATTTCAGCGATTCTCTCCTCTATGTTTTCAATGACCTTGGCAGTGTTGGAGCCAAACAGTTTCAAGACCATGCCGACGACTTTTTCTCCTTCCCCATTGACCAGCGCAGCCCCTCTTTTTATTGCCGGCAGTATCTGGACTGAAGCGACATCTTTTAGAAAGATAGGAGTCCCCTGATAGTTGGCGACAACAATGTTTTCAAGGTCTTCAAGAGTTTGGACGAGCCCAGTGCTTCTGACTATGTATTCTTCTTTTCCTTTGGTGATGAAGCTTGCCCCTATATTTTGGTTGTTTTTCCTGATTTTTTCTGCGAGATTAGAGATTGTGAGGTTATACTTGAGAAGAGAATGAGGGCTGACAAGAATTTGGAATTGTTTTACATCTCCTCCTATGCTTAAGACCTGGGATACTTCAGGTACAGACTTCAGCTCATATTTTATAAGCCAGTCCTGAATAGTCCTGAGCTCGATAGCTGGATAGTCCTCTCCTTCAAGATAATAAAGATAAACCAGGCCTAGACCTGTCGCAATCGGTCCTAAGACAGGATTATTTGCCTGAGCAGGGATATTTTCTCTGACCTCATGCAGGCGTTGAGAAACAAGTTGTCTGGCCCAGTAGATATCCGTCCTGTCCTCAAAATAAACATTGACAATGGACAGGGCAAAAGTGGAAAAGGAGCGGATGTTTTCGACTCGAGGTAAACCAAACATGGAAGATTCGATAGGGTAAGATATGAGTCTTTCAACCTCTTCAGGGGCCATGCCTTCGGCTTCTGTGTAGATCTGGACGAGAGTTGGGGAAGGATCAGGGAAGACATCTATAGACAGTCTTTGAAAGGAAAGAAAGCCTAAACAGGAGACTAGAGCAGTAGCTAAGACTATGAAAAGCCTTTGTTTTAGAGAGAAATTTATTATCCTGGGAATCATCGTTCCCGATTATTCTTCAAAAATGTTTTTTTTTCAACTAATGGACGTGAGCGGCACCAAAGGATTGCTTGGTGAGTTCGGCTTTCAGATTAAAAGCTCCCTTTATAACTATTTTTTCTCCTTCCTCTAAGCCTTTGGCTATGATCCTTTTATTTCCTATTTTCTCACCCAATTCCACATGGCAGACAGCAAAAATATCTTTCTCTTCGAGGACGAAAACAATTCTTTCTCCGTTCATATTTTGAATAGCCTCCTCTGGTATGGCTAGTATTTTTTTCTCTGTTTGTCTATTTTCTACAATACCCTGGATGTACATGTTAGGCTTGAGCAGCCTTTCGTCGTTTTTGACCTCGACTCTAATTTTTATGGTTCGGAGTTTTTCATCTATAAGATCGCTTATATAAGCGATCTTTCCTGTGAATTCTTTTTCAGGATAGAGAGGGGATTTGATGGCGACTTTACTTTTTTTGCTGATATAAGGCAAATCTTTCTCATAAGCATCTAAGAGAGCCCACAGAGTATCAAGCTCAGAGACGGTAAAGAGGATTTTTTGGGGTTCTACATGCTCTCCGACGATGACATCCCTAAAGATAATTATCCCTTCCACAGGAGAGCGGACACATAGGTTTGGATTTGCGAGCTCGCATAATTCTCCTTTCTCTACCAAAGAGTCACACTTCTTAATGAGATCTTGGATTTGTTCATTTTCTATTCCGTAAGAATGCAGGATAGACTCTGCAGCTCCATATTCTGTGGAAAGCTCTGCATGCTCTGCTTCACGTCTCAAGTACTCCTTCTGCTCGATAGCCTTTTCTTGAAGGAGCATCTTGGCTCTTTCGACATCTTGGCGGCTTAGGTTTAATTTTGCTCGTGCTTGAAGAAAGGCAGCTTGGGCCTGGGCGAAATCTGGAGAATTAATCGTAACCAGAACCTGTTTTTTGTTCACTCTATCTCCTAAATCTGAGGAGAGGGAGACAACTTTTCCCTTAACAAATGAGGAGATGTGAGCAGTTTTATTTTGGTTGAGAGCGAGGACACCTGGAAGAGTGATTTTTGAGGCAATATCCTGCTTAGTGGCTGTATCTACCACGATCCCCCACTCTTTCTGCTTTTTTGCAGACAGATGCAGTTCGGGGTGTTCCCCGCCTTCGTGCAAACGAACTTCTTGTTCGTGTTCATGTGCTTCTTGTTCGCTAACTTCAGGCGTCTGAGCTTCATGCTCGTGGGCTTCTTGCTCGTGAGAATGGGATGAAATTTTCTTTTCTTGGCTTCCGCAAAAAACGAAGACGAGTAACGAAAGGAGAATAATGTATTTTTTCACTGTATCTTTTCTCCGCTAGCTTATTCTAAAGCCGCCCTGTCATCAATAAAGATTATCTATGTATTCTATAGAAATTGGAGGTTAATGCAAAGAGGAATTTTCTTTCTTGTTTTTAGATCCGCCACCAGTAGGAAAATTTGATGAAGTAATAGCGGCCCTCTCTTCTGAAAATTCCTGATTCACCTTTTTCCTGGTTGTCATCTATCCCGAGATAAAAGACTGTACCGGGCCAGAGCTCATAACTTAGAAGGATGCTTGTGTAGAGTGCCCCGTCGTAGTCGTTGTAGTCTGTGATAAGCCGCAAGGATAAAGGACGGGATATCTGATAATTGATACGCTGGCTGATGATGTTGATCTCGTAATCTTTCTCTCCACCCTTTACTCTGTAGAAATCATCACTCTTAAAATCATAGAATAAGCGAAGATTGGTTAAAGGTTTCAAGGTGAGCGTGAGGCTGAGGGAGGTTTTATAGCCTAGGTAAGGATTGTCTTCGTATTTGATTGCATCTCCAAAAGAATAGGAGAGACGGCCACTCAGCCAGGAAAATGGCTCTGAGCTAAAATTGGCTCGAAAGTTTTTTTTGCGAAAGTTTATTCCTTCATACCTTTCCAGTTCTGAGGAAACGGTGGTCCAGAGATGAGACTGCCTCCAGCCGTTTATAAATCCGGTGAATTGGAATTCTTCATCAGTGAGAGTGTTGTCAAAATCATAAATTCTTCGATATTCGAAAGAGGGACGGATAGATATGATTAAATCATTTTGAGGGAGGAACGCATAGCTTACACGTGTGTTCAGAGAATGAATATCTTTGCGGCGGAAGAAGCCTGATGATGCTTCAAAATCAGGGTGGATGCTTGTCCAACTGGCTGAGAACATTAAATGACGGGCCATCCTGCTGAAGCTGAAGTTCATGGCAGGGACAAAATCGGTTTTTTCATTCTCTGCTTTACTTAAGGAGCTTAAGAATTGAAAGGAGAATCTGTAATAATTTTGGAATTTGAAATGGCCGTCTATTCCTAAAACCCTGTTATAGTTGTCCGTAAGGTGATCCCCTGAAAGCCCCATTTCTTTATCAGTCATGATAAACCCGATGTGAGATTCTGAGTAAAGGTCTCTTTTAATGCGGAAAACATTTATCAGGGCATTATAGGATATCAGGGGGATTTGTATCAAAGGCGCTTAAAAAGGCCAGGGTCGTTTTGCCCGCTTTGCCTGTAAGCTTAACTCCCCATTGAGGGGCGACAATTTTTCGAGTGTAGACCAATTCGAGTGGCGTGTCATAGAAATCTTTTCCTTCCAAGAAGAAAGGCCTCGTTTCCGGGTAATAAACGTCATAGCGTTGATTAACTTCGACCTGGGGCATATCAGCTTCGACCTGGCTGAAATCAGGATTATAAGTGATGTCTGCAATCAAATCAGAAGTAATACCATATTTGAGGTTTAAACCCGCTTCAGGTTCAAATTTTTCATCGGATTGTTTCAGACCTGTCAGTACGGGCATGAATTCAAAGTTCTTCCCCTTGTCAATAGCTCCGTCTATCTCTAAAATTCCGGATTGGATCAGAAAACCGTTTATATCGCGGGATCGGGGGCGCCAATAAATTTCCTCGTTTTTTCTTTTTATGGTTCTCATTATCTGAAGACCCCAAGCTTGAGGCTGGGTGTTGGGGAATCTTAAGCTTTTAAAAGGAATGGCCAGTTCAACGGTGTAGCCGGAGTCGTCTATACGAGCGGCGGAGAGAAAAAAAGTATCCCAGTTTCTATCGAACCCGAAAAATCCTCTCCCGCGGCCTCTTCTCCGTATTTCCGTATAAATTCCATCGCTTTGTATCCCGTAGGGGTTAACCTGGAAGACAAAAGCTCTTTTTTTATCGTTGAATGTATCTAGATAAATTGTGACTTCGTCGTCTCCTTCAACCTTGTCTCTTTTCGTTAGACAGGCTCTGATGGCTTCCGAATTGGAATCAAAGCAGCGGACTGCAATGTAAAGATTTTTTTTATCATATCCTATATAAGCCACAGTATTTTCAGAGGGGCTGGCCCCTTCTTGCGGTTCGAATTGAGTGAAGGTGTCGATGATGGCTGCTTTTTGCCAGAGGGGATTTTCAAGCTTTCCGTCAATCTTTGGCGGAGAATGAAATTTCGGAAGGTTTATTTTGTAATTATTTTGGTTTTCCTGAGAAAAAGAAAAAAGGGTAAAAATATAAAGGATGCTGGGAATAATTATAATAGGCAAAGAAAGTTTTTCCCTGGTTTTCATTCTTGAACGAAGTATGAAGTATATAGAAATTGAGTCTTAATTTCAAAGTCATTTTCTTTTATTATACAATTAAAGACAGCGTTCTAAGATCTTCCTTTTCAGGCTTTCTTTTTCCGCAGCTTTGCTTCGAAGATAGAATAAACAACAGGCACGATTACTAGAGTAATTAGTGTCGAGCTTATCAATCCTCCGATTACGGCCCTGGCCAAGGGTGCTTGCGCAGATCCCCCGGCACTGAGGCCCAGTGCCAACGGAACAAGAGCCATGATTGTTGTCATGGCTGTCATCAGGATCGGCCGCAGGCGCCGCCGTCCGGCCTCTTCGATAGCTTCCTTCATGGGCATTCCATCACGCCGTCTGAGGAGATTGGTATGGTCCACGAGCAAGATGGCATTGTTAACCACGATCCCTCCCAGCATGATGCATCCTATGTATGACTGGATGTTGAAAGTTGTTTTGGTAAAAAATAACATCAGGATTACACCGATGGCAGCTAGAGGCACCGAGAACATTACAACGAACGGATCTACAATTGATTCATAAAGGGATGCCATTATCATGTAAACCAGCAACAGAGCCAAGGTGAGACTCAGCAGAAGCTCACGGAAGGCCTCTTTCTGTTCTTCGTAATCACCGGCAAAGATTATGCTGAAATCCCTTGGTACCGGAATTGATCGAAGGCTCCTGCGGGCGTCAGCAAGAACAGATCCCATATCCCGTCCGCTGATGTCAGCATAGACTGTGATAATGCGCTCTTGATCTTTGCGTTCGATTCGGACCGGCCCTTCTCGAGGACGAACATCCACTACGTTGCGCAAAACAACCGGCTGTCCGTCCGCATTGGTTAGGGTTAGGTCCAGGATATCATCGAGAGTCAAATGTTCTGAATCCTTGACTTTGACACGAATCCAGTACTCTTTTCCGCCTTCACGATAGTTGCTGGCGCGAGTTCCGGTTAGTATTGTTTGAAGAGTGCTGGCAATTTGAGAGACTGTGAGCTTCATGTCTGCAGCCTTCTGCCGGTCAATTATGATGAGTTCCTCCGGAGTGCCGGTTTCCCTGCTCAACCGGGCATCGGTAACACCTTCTATATTCTCAAGAGCAGTTTTTACCTGCTCGGCGAGTAAATTGGCGGATTCAAGCTCATAGCCTCGTATCTCGACTTGTACTCTTTCTTCTTCACTCGTTCCCATTCGACGCAAAAGGAAGAGTCCTTGTCCAGCCCGCGTTCGAATCACAATTCCCGGAATATTGAGAAGCTTCTCACGAAGTACGTCAGCAATCTCTTCACTCGACCTTGACCGTTCGGATTCAGGCTTGAGAGAAATCCTGAGACTTCCTCTGTAGGTGCCTGCTCGCCAGCTTGATCCTCCCATGCTTTCCACCATGCTTTTGATTTCGGGAACTTCTTTATTTACGACAGATGTGATAGTTTTAAACTTTTCATCCAAGACTCCCACTCGCGTCCCCACATCCATCTCGCCGCTCACTCGCACTTCCCCTTCGTCCGCGGCAGGCATGAACTCAGTTCCGACAAGCCCTATGAGAGCCAAACTTCCGATGAGAAGTAAAGCCGCTATCCCCAGGACAAGCCCCCGGTGACCCAGGGCATAATGGAGCAGATTTTTGTAACTGTTCTCCATTCGAGTGGAGAACTGCTTGCCGGTTATAAAGATTTTGTGTTTTAGTGTCTTGCCGGTTGATGTCTGAATCTTTATCATCCGCAGGATTTTATTCGAAAGCATCGGTACAAGAGTAAGGGCAACAACCAACGAACAAAGGAGGGCAAAACTCACTACATAGGCAAGCTGCTTGAACATGATGCCTGCCATGCCCCGGAGAAAAACCATTGGCAGAAAAACCGCCATAGTAGTGAGAGTGCTGGCAATGATGGCAGAACTAACTTCCGCACTTCCGTTAATTGCTGCTTTTAGCGGAGAATCCCCCGACTCCTGGAGGCGATAGGTGTTCTCCAAGACGACAATTGCATTATCGACCAGCATGCCTATGCCAAGCGCAAGGCCGCCAAGAGTCATGATGTTCAACGTAAATCCGCCGAAATATATAAGAGCAAAGGTAGCAATAATAGAAATAGGTATAGCAGTAGCGATAATTGTTATGCTGCGCAAGTTGCGCAGGAATAGAAACAGCACCAGTACCGCTAAAATTCCTCCATAAAGAGCTGCTGAGCCTACACTTTTGATCGAGTCTTGAATGTATTTTGAAGTATCTATGATTGGGATCAATTGGATTTGGGGGATATCCAGTTTAATCCTGTCAAGCTCGCTAAAAACTTTTCTGGCTATATCAACAGTGTTCTTGCCCGATTGTTTATTGATTGACACGCGAATTCCGGGCTGTCCGTCAATCCGGACAATCCTTCTTACCCTCTCCCAGGAATCCTCAACACTTGCGATTTCCTTGAGTTGGATGGGGACACCCTCGCGAACAGCAACAACCGTATTCTGCAGTTCTTTCAGGTCAGTATATATTCCTGGTATGCGGATCAGAACCTCAAGGTTTCCCCGCTCAATGGTGCCGGCAGGCACATCGACATTTTCCGATCTTATTTTTGCGAGTATGTAATCAAGAGGAAGGCCGATTGCCTTAATTTTATCAGGGTGAAGATTGACATGTATTTCCCTTTGAAGGCCTCCCCAGATATCAACAGAAGCAACTCCGGGCACCCGCTCTATACGGTACTTTATCTGATCATCGAGAATGCGGCGCATTTGTACAGGGTCCAAGTCGCTCGAGGCTCCGAGGATAAGAATGGGAAAGTTCGCCGGGTCAAACTTGCGCAAGCTTGGCCTGGTTGCATCTTCCGGAAGACGCGGGATTACGCGGTCTAACCGGTCCCGAATATCGTTCGCTGCATCATCCAAATCCGTGCCCCAGCTAAACGTAATGCGGACGTTGCTGCTGCCTTCTGATGAAGTCGAAAAGACACTTTCCACTCCAGGAACTGCACTCAATACTGCTTCAATAGGACGCGATATTAATTCTTCCATTTCTTCAGGGCTTGCATTTTCATAAGAAGTTTGAATGCTGAGAGTTGGATAGGTTATATCCGGCAACAGGTCAACTGGCAGGCGGCTTAGGGACACCGCACCCAGAATAATTACAATCAGGACTACCATGACAGTAAAAATAGGATGTTTAACTGAAAATTCAGTTAGCTTCATCTCTTTTCTCCTTGTCGATTCTGATCATTCTTGTCTGGAGGTTTTGAATCAGGTTTATCTGTAGCGGAAGTTTCCTGCCAGTTGGCAGGCAGGATGATCGGACTCCTGTTCCCAAGAAGATGCTGCCCCAGTGTTACCACAAATCCTGAGAGAGAGGCTGGCTCGACAACCTCAGCCCATTCACCGCTGACAATGCCAAGACTAACAGGAACGAATTGGGCAATCTTGTTCTGGGTGTCTGCCAGGAAAATGCCTTGTTGATTTTCACGTTTTACCACTGCATTCACCGGGACAACTGTCGCATTGTTTTGTGTGACAAATTCAATTTGGGTGTTGATAAACATGCCAGGCTTAAGAATTTTGTCTGGATTGGGAATTTCGATCTCAACCCTTGCCTCACGCGAAGTTTCCTTTAACAGGGGTGCTATGCGTGCAATCTTTCCGCTAAATGTTTTTTCAGGAAACGCTTTGCTGGATACGACCGCGTTTTGACCTGTCTTAATGCGAAAATAGTCTCTATCAGTCACATGGATGGCAGCGATTATCGGCTGGATCTCGAGGATTGAGAGGATAGGGGCGTTGGGCGTAAGCATAGCTCCCTGATCAACAAAACGTTCTCCGACGACCCTATGCTCGTAGCCGCTTTCCCATGATGCCCTGATTTGTGTGTATGATAATCGAACCTGCGCTGCCTTCAGGCCTGCTCTCGTATGAGCAACCTGGGCAATGGCAACCTTGTATTTTGCGTCTTGGGCCTCGTAAGCGGCCTGGGAGGTATCGAGTTCTGAATCAGACGCTATTCCTTTTTTGTGAAGCGTTTGCGCTCTATCGAGTCTCCTTTTTGCAATTTCTAATGAGCTGCGAGCTTCTTCAAGGTTAGCCTGGGCAACCTGTAGGTTTGCCTGAGCCTGGGCAACCTGTTGGGCATACTCCTTATCATCGAGAACCGCAATCAACTGACCTTGTTCTACCCAGTCTCCGATATTGACCATGAGCTTCTCCAGGCGGCCGGAGATCTTAGGTGCTACCACGAACTGCGACTTGGGAAAAAGAGTTCCTGTAAATTGTCCCACATCACGGATTGCAGTCCTCTGGACAGCGGCTATTTCAACAGCCACCGGGACCTTCATCTGTTCCATTCCGGGTTTCTTCGAAGACTCTGAAATTCTTTGATAGACTTGCCAGCTAATAAGGCCAACCGCGGCAATGGCAATGAATATCCAGAGGTATTTTTTTTTCATGCTATTTCTCCTTTCCTGAAGATAGCTCTTTATCCTCTTTCAACTGAAGCATACGCGTTCTCCTGGTACTGTGTTAGAACACATGGATTATTATACCTGGTTTGACAAATAGAATACATAAACTGCTGAAAAGAAGCATCATGATAAATTCGGGGCTCCGGGTGTGCGCTTCTGCCGATTGATTTCTTCTATTTTTCAATTTTTTCTTTCAAAGACACGTATGTATAACATGTATGTTTAAAGGGCACTTATTCTCCCAGTATTGTAGAAAATTTAATGTTCTTAGCTTTAAGACTTACTCCCATGGCTCTGTTCAGACGGGCTAAAGAGAGGTTGTAATCAATCATGGCCTTGACCTCATTTGTCTGAGCAGTAGCCAAATCTGTTTGGTATTGGAGGACAAAAAAGGGCGTTGTGATGCCAACCTTGAGCTTTTCCTCTTCAGCTTCGAGTGTTTTCTGGGCGAGTTCCCTGGCAACCTTATAGGCCTGAACTCTTTTATAATCAGTCTGCACCGCTCTCACCGCACTTTTGATTTCAAGAAAAATTTGCTGTTCCTGGTTCTTAAGGCTTAGCGTTGCCAGGTCCAGGTTGACTCTCGCCTGGGCGTAGTCTGCACGGGAGAGTAAGGTGTTTAAGGGTATATCGAGCGTTATTGCTGCTGACCAGTTGTTGTATTTGAAATCAAAGGCATCTCTTAAGGCATCAGCTGAGCTTCCAGGAATCTTGCCAATCGGAGGCGCATAACGATCATCGGGATCCAAGATAAGTTGATCTCCGGATATTCCAGGGCTCCAGTAGGATGCATTTAGACTTAAATTCGGAAGAAGCTGATTCCTGCTATAGCTCAAATTTAATTCTTTATTCTTCAAGTCTATTCTTGTTGCGTTCAAATCTGGCCGATTCTCCATGGCAGTTAGAAGGGCCTCATCAAGACTTACTTCCTTTTTTTCGTAGGCTGGCTTATCCAGGGGGATTATTGTTGCTAACTCTGCTCCTTCTTCTTCAGCAGCAAGGTTGATGATTGTTTTTAAACGGTCCTCGCTATCTTTAAGTGAAGCCTCAGCTTGCAGGATATCCGCTTCCCTGGTAGCCACTGCGGACTGAGCACTTAAGATTTCTATAGGGGCTAAAGTCCCCACTTCGACAGCTCTCTTGTTTTTTTCCAGCAGGTCCTGGGCTAAATTCAAAGACTGTTTCCTCACCTTGAGGGTTTCGATGCTATGAACCAAATTCCAGTAAGCCTCCTCCACACTGTAAATCGTTTCCTGAAGCACTCTTTTCAGCTGGTTTTCTGAGATATCCAGGTTGTTCCTGGCGATGATGATTTCTCTGCGGTTTACCTTAAAACCGAAATTTTTAAGTAGCGGCTGGGTGAATTCAAGCCGTAGAGTGCTGCTGTAAAGAGGATTGTACGTATTGGTCACTCTGTTTGATTCGCTGGTGTAATTGGCCAGATTGATCGAAAAATTTCCACCCGTGGGGATGAGTTGAGAGATTGCGGCAGAATAATCCAATCTTTTTGAAGTGCTCAGTTGACTAGCCTCTATCCAGGAAGAGGAAGCCTGTTCTGTATTTCTTTGGCTATAGCCCAGTGAAAACGTGGGCATAAACTTTTCGTTGGCTCTTGATATCGAAATATCAGCCAGTTCTGGATTCAAGACTTCAATGGCAACAGCGAGGTTGTTCTCCATGGCTTTCAGGATGCAGTCCTCAAGCGATAAGGAGAGAGTCTTTTCTTTTTGCTGGGCAAAGATTGTTATTGCCAAGAATAAAGTCAGGAACACAAAAATTCCTAGGGTTCGCTTCAACATTTCAATCCTCCTTGATTTGAATTAATAAAAAGCCGGACAAGTTAAAAAAGCCAGAAAAGCAAGGCAAGCTAGAAATGCGAGAAAAGCCAAATTTCGATTTCAATTTTTTTGCCTTTCATGTCCGCTTGGTTTTTTTACTTGATCTTTTTTCATTCGCTCCAATTAAAATGTAATAATTCTTTAATAATTTTTTCTCCTATGTATGATTCTTTTTTTACTCGTATCTTAATGCTTCAATCGGGTCCAACTTAGAGGCTTTGCGGGCAGGATAAAAGCCAAAAAATACTCCTATTGAGCCCGCAAACAGGAAGGCAAGAGCAACTGATCCCATTGAAACAAGCGTTTGTAACTCTGTGAAACGAGAGATTAGTTTAGAACCAACAATACCCAGGCCAATTCCCAAGAAGCCCCCCAATATGCTTAAGACAATGGCTTCTGCCAGGAATTGAAGCAGGATATCTTTTTCTCGGGCACCGACGGACATTCTGATCCCGATTTCTCGTATTCGCTCGGTTACAGAGACAAGCATGATGTTCATAATCCCTATTCCTCCTACAAGGAGGGAGACAGAGGCAATCGCACCGAGAAGAATAGTCATGATTTCTCTTGACTGTGCCGCTCCTTCGGCAATTTCTGACATATTTCCTACGTAGAAGTCATCCTCTGCTCCCGGAGCAATTTTGTGTCGAATCCGGAGGATTTCTTCGATCTGCTCTGTTGCTTCTGTTGTTTTGGCTGCGCTCACGGCTGAAATATCTATTGACTGAATTCTATCTATCATTCCGATGAGTCTTCTTTGGGCAGTAGTGTAGGGAATAGTGATCATGTCATCCCTGTTAAACCATCCTCCTGATTCTCCTCTCGATTTTAAGACCCCAATCACCCTGAAGGGGATTTTCTTGATCCTTATGATCTGGCCGATTGGATCTGCTCCCTCAAATAGGTTTTCGTTCACTTCACTTCCCAGGACACAGACTTTCTGTCCGGACCTGACCATCTGTTCATCAAAGAAAATTCCCTCTTCGACTTCCCAGTTTCTTATTTCCGGATATTTATCGCCGACACCATAGATAGAGGTGTTCCAGTTCTTATTGCCGTAGATGACCTGGCTTCTTGTTGATACTGAAGGAGAAACATATTGTACAGCATCCGCTTTTTCGGCAATGGCTTTGGCATCATCAGGAGTAAGATTTTGGTATGTCCCTCCGCCTCCCTGACGGCCGCGATAGGAATGACTTCCGGGGCGGACAAAAAGAAGGTTTGTTCCCATTGACTCGAAACGTTTTTCTACTTCTCTTTTAGCTCCCTGCCCGATGCTGATCGTGGCAATCACAGCCCCGACACCTATGATTATGCCCAAAGCTGTGAGAAAAGAGCGCATTTTATTCCGATTTAAGGCCCTTAAAGAAACACGGATCGTTCTCAATATGTTCATTTTTTATTCCTTCATTTTGATGGCTATTTTGAAGCAGAAGTTTTAGGCGCTCTCCTCTTTTTTTATGATTTGGCCATCCCTGAGATGCACTCTTCGACGAGCAATCAGGGCTAGTTCCGGCTCGTGCGTGACCAAAATAATCGTAATATTTTTTTCCTGATTGAGCTTTTTAAAGATACCCATTATTTCCTTTCCTGTTTTTGTGTCCAGGTTTCCTGTTGGTTCATCGGCAAGAATCAGGGAAGGATTATTCACAAGGGCCCTGGCAATGGCCACTCTCTGCTGCTCTCCACCAGAGAGTTGATTTGTCCGGTGGAGTTCTCTACCTTCCAGGCCAACTATTGAAAGAGACTTGCTGGCCAATTCTCTCATCTTTTTTTTAGACATGCTTGAATACAGAAGGGGCAGCTCGGTGTTTTCTAAAGCAGTAGTTCGGGAGAGAAGGTTAAAAGTCTGGAAGACAAAACCTATTTTTTTGTTCCGGATACGGGCCAGCTTGTTCTTATCCAGAGTAGAAACTTCCTCGCCTTCGAGGAAATACTTTCCCTCTGTCGGTTTGTCCAAACAGCCCAAGATGTTCATCAGCGTCGATTTGCCGGAACCTGAGGGGCCCATGATAGCCAAGAAATCGCCTTCGTTTATGTTGTAGGACAAACCTCTTAAGGCATTGACCTGAGTTTCGCCAACCTTGTATATTTTTTTAACATTTTCCAATTGAATGAGGTGGTTGTTTTCCATTGTTATATTCTTCCTTACTTTCCATCTTACATTTTAGAGAGAGGGGCGTTTCATCAAAACATCCTGAACATTCTCCCCGTGGAAGTACGCCTGTCTTCCTGTCCTGAAGTCTCGCCAGTGATCACAAGCTGCCCTTCTTTCAGGTTCCCCGAAACGATTTCTGTATAACTATTATCAGTTACTCCTGTTCTTACAAAAGCCATTTTGAGTTTTCCGCTTTCATCCTCAAACCAGACCCGAGCGAAGTTTCTCATCTGTGCCCCCTGCATGCTAAATCCTCTTCTTCCAGAGGCTTGCTGTCCTGAGTCAGGTCTTTGTGCCTCTTGTCTGGAGGAAGCTCCTTCTGGTCTAGACCTTTCAGCCTGTTCCGAACCTCCTCTTCTTTCTCTCATTTCCTCTCTCATACTTGCCATGAGTTTTTGCATTTCTTCGGGACTTAAAGAAGGATTGAAGCGGAGGGCAGCATTCGGGACTCGCAGCACATTTTTTGCTTCTCCTGTCACGACGGAAACTGTAGCTGTCATACCAGGCCTTAATTTCATCTCAACGTTATTCACTTCAACAATAGTTGTGTAGGTAACAACGTTTTGGACGATTTCAGGAGAATAGCGCACCTGGCTTACTTTTCCTGTGAAATTTTCATCAGGAAAGGCATCTACAGTGAACCTGACTTTTTGGCCTTCCTTTACTTTCCCGATGTCGGCTTCGTCCACACTGCATTCCACTTGCATTTTGCTCAGGTCATTGGCAATTTGAAAAAGAACCGGTGCCTGAAAACTGGCAGCCACAGTCTGTCCGATGTTAACTCTTCTGTTGATAACGAGTCCGTCAATGGGCGATTTGATGATGGTATAGGTTAGGTCTACTTTGCTTGAGTCGAGCTGAGATTCTGCCTGTTCTAGTCTTGCTTCTGAAGATTGGATGTCAGCCCTGGCGCTGTAATATTGGGTTTCGATGGATTCTTTTTCTTCAAAAGATATCAAGTCTTTTTCAAAAAGATTCATAGCTCGATCATATTTTTTCTTGGTATTGTCAAGAGTGACTTTGGCCTTTTCGAGGGAAGCTTTGGCGCTCTGATAATTAGCTTCATTCTGTTTAACCCGAGTAATGAACTGAGATTGGTCAAGCTCGGCTATAACCTGGCCTTCTTTGACGTGGGAATTAAAATCCACGTAAAGCTTATCAATCTTCCCTGAGACTTGACTCCCAACGTCGACAGTGGTCACCGGATTTAATGAGCCTGTTGTTATGACCAAGGCCTCAATATTTCCTTTATCAATAGCCTTTTTTTCGTATTTTGAGATATCGTTTTTGTTGCGACTGAATAAGGAAAGAACCAGAACAACTCCGGCGATAAAAACAAGGATAGCAGCACTGATAATGATCTTTTTTTTCATCTTTTTTCTACCTTATCTTTTCCGTGGTTTCTGGGATGTTTTTTTCTTTGCTCCGCATCTTTTTTTCTTTGAGAAATGTATTTCTGAATCATAGCTTCAAATTTAAGGGTTTGTTCATCAGTTAATACGTTTTTGATTTCATCTTTAAGTTGAGTCCTTATGCTCGAAAGGCGTTCATCGATATTTTTTCTCAAATTGTTGAATCTTTCCTCGTTATTCTTGAAGATTTCTCTTATCTTTTCTTCCTGGTCTGGGGTGAGGCTTAGCTCTTGAGCCATCATTTCGAGAGAAGGAAACCGGACAGAGCTCCTTCTTTTAACTCTTTTTTCTACTTTCTTATCGATGAGGTGCTTTTCAAAAAGAATTCCACCTGTGAAACCGGCAGCAAAGACCACGATTAAAGAAAACACAATCCAGAATTTATTGTAGTTTTTCATGGCAAGTATCTCCCCGTTGAGTTTTTTTCTTCCATTGCGGTGAAGATAAGCATCATGTTTTTGTCCTCGACTTTTTCTTCTTCTAACAATATTGTTGTTTCTTGCAGAGGGTCTAGGTTGCGAAGCAAAAGATCTCCTGATGCACTGAGCTCTTCTTTTTGCGGGGGAATAAAAAGAATTATGGCGGTTGCGAACAGAATAACCAGAAGCATCGAAGCGGGAATGGCCCTTATGGCCCATTGTTTCCAGAGTGACCATGGATCATGTTTCTTCCTTTCCTCCAGCTTGGGCTGTAGTCGTTCCCAAAAATAGGGCTTAGGTTCTGGAAAGTCTTTTTCTTTGAGGGCATCGAGAATCCTTAGATATTCTTCTCTCTTTGTTTGACAGAGGGGACAGCTTTCCAAGTGCTTCTTGAGTTCATTCTTCTCTTCTTCTTTTAAAAGCTCATCAAACGACCGAAGAAGAAATCTCTCAACTTTTTTACATTTCATGATTGCCTCCTTTCTGAATAAAGAAAGGTGCTAATTTTTTCCGAAGTATTTTCCTGGCCCTGTGCAGACGTGAGTCCACAGTCCCCGGAGATATTTTCAGGATTTTTGTAATTTCCTCATAGGAAAATCCTTGAATATCCCTGAGAGATAAGATGACTTTGTATTTTTCAGGAATGGTTTGAAGGCACTGGTGCACGAATTTTCTCCTTTGTTCACTGATTTGTTCTTTTTCTTTTTTTATCATCTCGTTTTCCTGAACAAGAGGCATCTCTTTCGTCTTCTCGAATAACATTTTGCTCATCTTGCTTTTTTTCCTCAGATAATCCTTGACATGGTTAACTGTTATCCGGTAGAGCCAGGTTCCAAACTCTGACTTAAACTGAAACGTCGGAAGAGCAAAATAGGCCTTGATGAATGCTTCCTGTGCCAGGTCATCTGCAGTTTCCCGATCACGTGTTAAGCTCCATGCTAAATTAAAAACTTTTGTCTTGTATTTTTTCACCAGAGAGGCAAAGGCCTCTTCATTGCCTTCTTTGCTCAGTCGGACTAGTTCTTTCTCTTCCATCCACTTTCAACTTTTCTTTACCTCCGTACATAATTTAGACGGAGGAAAGAAAAAAATCTTCCGTTTAATCTAATAAA